>ERZ795052.364-NODE-364-length-69027-cov-10.513078_pt1 | contig 69027 bp, 65 predicted proteins | sample MGYA00375136_ERZ795052 | MGnify/ENA primary metagenome ERZ795052 (study PRJEB30181, sample SAMN05720156) | activated sludge metagenome | isolation source: Anaerobic digester | place: Japan | collected 2015-05-26 ...
CGGTGGACTGTTTTGAAAGAGGGAACGCCCTGCAAGAGAGGGCGTTCCCTGATGGTTCAATACTTTTTGACAGACTGGTCCGTCCGCATAAGCGGACGGATTTTTTGCGTACATATTTAGGGGGACGGATCCAGTGATATGTGACAAATGCATCACATCTTACAAAAAGAGGGTGCGGTCTTTGTGAGTTCTCCCAAAAGTGATTAATTTGTCACTTTTTCTGTTGACAAACTGACATGCAGGTGATATAATTGTCACAGAAAGTGATGAATATATCACATAGTAAGGAGATGCTGATATGAAAAGCAATGAAAAGAAAATATTGTCCCAGAAAACGCAGTCGGTCATCAACTTTATAATTGGTGTCCTGATCGTATTGATGTTCATAATTGGTGCGCTTGGAAAAATGCAGCACAGCGAGGTACTGCACAATATATCAAATATATTTTTCCCTTTCGCTTTAGGCATGATAATGTTTATCTTCGGAGTATCATTAAACAGAAGAAAACAGCCTGAAGACGAGCTTTCACGGGAGCTCATGCTCAAAGCAGGCTCTGCAGCGATCTTTTTTGTACTGTTGGCGATACTGGTTTTCGGGATTACTATGGATGTTATTGGTTCTGCGAGAGACGACCCCAAATTCAGCATTGAAGGCAGTGATGTTGTGATGTTCGGACAATTTGTCTGCGGAGTCTATATGGCGGCAAAAAGTGCGGTATTTCTGTGGCTTGACAGAACTCCGAAGGGTGAGGAGGAAGAATAATGGAAAAGGCGAAGAAAAAGTTCTCTTACAGCGATTTTCACAGGATAATATTCATTATTTTTTTCACGCCTGTAGTGATATATATTTTTCACAGGATAGAGGGCAGAGAATATGGCGACAAGCTTTCCATACTTATAGGAATGGCTATATTTGCTGTGCTTCAGGCGGTAGTCCAGTCCGTATTCTATACACTTGAGAAAAAGGATGAAATGGTGCAGTACAACCTTTCAAAAGCTAACAGTATAATACTGTGTGCGGTGCTTATAGTGCTTTTCGGAGCAGCCCTCGTGAACGATTATCTGATAAAGGGACTCATATGCTCTGATTTCTGCTGGATAACGGTGATGAGTGCTATCAGTCTGAGAAGCTTTCTTTTCATGTGCTTTGACACTGTGTCAAACAAGGATACGGAGGAAGAATAATGCCCGAGCTGAAAACAAAACTGAAGGAATACCGTGCAAAGTATGACATGAAGCAGGGAGAGCTTGCTGATCTTGTGGGAGTCCGCCGCGAAACTATCATCCGCCTTGAAAAGGGACTCTATAACCCCTCATTGAAGCTTGCAATGGACATAGCGGCAGTATTCCACACAACTGTCGAGGAACTTTTCTCCTTTGAGGAGTGAATGTAAGGCATATTGCACAAAATTTGACAAAAAAATAGTACACAGCAATTTTTGCATAATCTATTGTATTATATCGAAAAATATGGTATAATGGTAGCACACGCGGACTATCCGCATTTTCGGACGTTTTTGCAGGACTCGCACTGCATATGTCCGCCATCACGTAAAAATTAAAGGAGTATTATTATGAAGTTCGGTTTTTTTGACGACGCAAATAAGGAATATGTTATCAATTCCCCAAAAACTCCCTATCCGTGGATAAACTACCTCGGTAATCAGGGTTTCTTCTCACTTATCTCAAATACTGCAGGCGGTTATTGCTTCTATAAGGATGCACGTCTCAGACGTATCACACGTTATCGCTATAACAACGTTCCGATCGATATGGGCGGACGTTACTTCTATATCAACGATAACGGTACAGTATGGAACCCCGGCTGGTCTCCTGTAAAGACAGAGCTCGATTCATATGAGTGCCGTCACGGTATGGGTTATACCATTATCACAGGTAAGAAAAACGACCTTAAGGCAGAGGTAACATTCTTCGTTCCTCAGAACTACGACGGCGAAGTTCAGCAGGTAGTTCTCACAAACGAAGGCAAAGAGACCAAGAACTTCTCTATCTTCTCTATGGCTGAATGGTGTCTCTGGGATGCTCAGGACGACTGCACAAACTTCCAGAGAAACTTCTCTACAGGCCGTGTTGAGATCGAAGGCTCTACTATATATCACGTAACAGAATACAGAGACAGACGTAACCACTACGCTTTCTATACAGTAAACGACGATATCGACGGCTATGATACAGACCGCGATTCATTCTTCGGAAGCATCTACAACGGCTGGAGCAACCCTGAGACAGTTATGACTGATAAGCCTGCAAACTCATTTGCAGACGGCTGGTCACCTGTTGCTTCACACTACAAGAAGGTAACTCTTGCTCCCGGCGAGTCCAAGACACTCATCTATATCCTCGGATATGCTGAGAACCCGCAGGACAAGAAGTTCGCTTCAGAAAAGCCTGCAAACCTCCTTACAAGAGAGACATGGGTACTCAACAAGGAAAAGGCTTATGCAATGATCGAGAAGTACAACACTCCCGAGAAGGTTGCAGCAGGTCTTGAAGAACTCCGCAATACATGGGATAGTCTCCTTTCTATCTTCAATGTTCACACTCCTGATGACAAGGTTGACAGAATGGTAAATATCTGGAACCAGTATCAGTGTATGGTAACATTCAACCTTTCACGTTCAGCTTCATACTTCGAGAGCGGTATCGGCCGTGGTATGGGCTTCCGTGACTCTAACCAGGATATCCTCGGCTTTGTACACCAGATCCCTGAGCGTGCAAGAGAGAGACTTATCGACATCGCTTCAACTCAGCTTTCAGACGGCGGATGCTATCACCAGTATCAGCCTCTTACAAAGAAGGGTAACGCTGATATCGGCGGCGACTTCTCTGACGATCCGCTGTGGATGATCCTTTCTGTAGCTGCTTATATCAAGGAAACAGGCGACTGGGGAATCCTCGATGCTGACGTTCCTTTCGATGACGATCCGAATGGTAAGCACAAGATGCTCGAGCACCTCGATGTATCATTCTATCACATCGTTAACAACCTCGGACCTCATGGTCTCCCGCTTGCAATGAGAGCTGACTGGAATGACTGTATCAACCTTTCATGCTTCTCTGATACTCCCGGTGAGTCCTTCCAGACTTACACCAATCCTAAGTTTGCAGCAGAGGGCGGCTACTCAAAGATAGCTGAGTCTGCTTTCGTTGCAGCACTCTTCACATACACAGGTCCTGCTTACGTAGGCATCCTCAAGCACCTCGGCAAGGATGACGAAGCTGCTAAGGCTCAGGCAGAGATCGACAAGATGAAGAAGAACGTTATGGAATCTGCTTTCGACGGCGACTGGTTCATCAGAGCTTATGACGCTAACGGCGAGAAGATGGGTTCAAAGGAGTGCGAGGAAGGTAAGATCTTCATCGAACCACAGGGCTTCGCAGTTATGTCCGAGATCGGTAAGGACGTTGGAGCTGATATCAAGACTCTCAACTCTATCGACAAGTACCTCAACTGCGAGTACGGTCTCGTTCTCAATAACCCTGCATTCACAAAGTACTACATTCAGTATGGTGAGATCTCCACATATCCTGGCGGATACAAGGAGAACGCAGGTATCTTCACACACAACAATGCATGGATCATCTGTGCTGAGGCTTATGTAGGCAGAGGTGACAAGGCATTTGAGTATTACAGCAAGATCGCTCCTGCTTTCACTGAGGAGACATCCGATATCCACAAGACTGAACCATATGTATATGGTCAGATGATAGGCGGTAAGGATGCAAAGAACTTCGGTCAGGGCAAGAACTCATGGCTCACAGGTACAGCTGCATGGAACATGGTAGCTATCTCACAGTACATCCTCGGTGTACAGCCTGATTTCGACGGCCTGAGAGTTGATCCTTCTATCCCTGCTGCATGGGACGGCTTCACAGCAGTTCGTAAGTTCCGCGGCGCAACATTCAACATCACTGTCAAGAACCCTGATCACGTAAACAAGGGCGTTAAGTCAATGACTGTTGACGGCAAGGCTGTTGAAGGCTGCATCATCCCTGTTTTCGATGGCGGCGTTCACGAAGTTGAGATCGTTCTCGGCTGATAGCTGGAAATAATAAATAATCAAGGGCAGACTGCAAAAGTCTGCCCTTAAGAGTGTCAAAAAGGCCTGAAATCATTAATTCAGGGATTCTAAAGGGATTCTATCCCTTTAGCGGATTCCAAAGGCAGAGCCTTTGGCAGGGTGTGGGACAGAGTCCCACAAACGAAGTGCGCTCCGCAAATGGTGAATTTCAAAACAGTCCGGTGGACTGTTTTGAAAGAGGGAACGCCCTGCAAGAGAGGGCGTTCCCTGATGAAGACATACTTTTTTAACAAGCTGAAGGGCAGACTGCATAGTCTGCCCTTTTTGACTGCCATGAGCGGACAGTTCTTTCAGGTATTATTAATATGTATATATAATGAGTAATGCGGCATATGATTGAAAACGGAAGAAACAGGGGAATATCATGACCTGTACGGCTAACATTTCAACAATAAATTCAACATATAAACGTATCAACTGTGCAGAATTCCAAAAATTGCAGAATGGTCTTGATTTATTATAAAAAGGTGGTAAAATATAATTAGCACTCAGAGAAAGAGAGTGCTAAACTTGAAGAGATAATTATTTTAGGAGGTATATATTATGACTATCAAACCATTACAGGACAGAGTAGTTGTTAAAATGACGGAAGCAGAAGAGACTACAAAGAGCGGCATCATCCTTTCAGGTTCCGCAAAGGAAAAGCCTGAGGTTGCAGAGGTAGTTGAAGTTGGTCCCGGAACTAACGACATTAAAATGGAAGTTAAAAAGGGCGATAAGATACTCATTTCAAAGTATTCGGGCACTAATGTAAAGCTTGAAGGCAACGAGTATATCATCGTAAGAATGGAAGACATTCTCGCAATAGTAAAGTAAGTAATGCGGAACTGACCGCTGATATTTTTTAGAAAAAGGAGATTTTACGGTTATGGCTAAGGATATAAAGTACGGAGAAGACGCAAGAAAAGCACTTCAGGCAGGCATCGACAAGCTTGCTGATACAGTAAGAATAACAATGGGACCAAAGGGCAGAAACGTTGTCCTCGACAAGAAGTTTGGCGCTCCCCTCATCACTAACGACGGTGTTACTATCGCTAAGGACATCGAGCTTGAGGACGCTTTCGAGAACATGGGCGCTCAGCTCGTTAAGGAAGTTGCTACAAAGACTAACGATGCAGCAGGTGACGGTACTACAACAGCTACACTCCTCGCACAGACTATCGTTCGTGAGGGTATGAAGAACATCGCAGCAGGCGCTAATCCTATGGTACTTAAGAAGGGTATCGCAAAGGCTGTTGATACAGCAGTTAAATCTATCGTTGACAATTCAAAGTCTGTTTCAGGCTCTGAGGATATAGCAAGAGTTGGTACAGTTTCATCAGCTGACGAAAACGTTGGTAAGCTCATTGCAGAGGCTATGGAGAAGGTAACTTCTGACGGCGTTATCACTATCGAAGAGAGCAAGACTGCCGAGACATACAGCGAAGTTGTTGAAGGTATGCAGTTCGACAGAGGCTATATCTCACCTTACATGGTTACAGATGCTGATAAGATGGAAGCTGTTTACGATGATGCTTATGTTCTTATCACAGACAAGAAGATATCTTCAATACAGGAGATCCTCCCACTTCTCGAGCAGATCGTCAAGATGGGCAAGAAGCTCGTTATCATTGCTGAGGACGTTGAGGGCGAAGCTCTTACAACTATCATACTCAACAACCTCCGCGGAACATTCAAGGTTGCAGCAGTTAAGGCTCCCGGATTCGGCGACAGACGTAAGGAAATGCTGAAGGATATCGCAGTTCTCACAGGCGGCGAAGTAATTACTTCAGAGCTCGGTCTTGAACTCAGCGAGACTACTATCGATCAGCTCGGTCAGGCTAAGCAGATCGTTATCCAGAAGGAGAACACTATCATCGTTGACGGTGCAGGCGATAAGAAGGATATCAAGTCAAGAGTTTCACAGATCCGTGCAGCTATCGAGACTACAACATCTGATTTCGACCGCGAGAAGCTTCAGGAAAGACTTGCTAAGCTCGCTGGCGGTGTTGCAGTTATCAAGGTTGGCGCTGCAACAGAGGTTGAAATGAAGGAGAAGAAGCTCCGTATCGAGGACGCTCTCGCTGCTACAAAGGCTGCAGTTGAAGAGGGCATCGTAGCAGGCGGCGGTACAGCATTCATCAATGCTATCCCTGCTGTTGAGAAGCTCGTTCCTTCACTGGACGGCGATGAGAAGACAGGTGCTAAGATAATTCTTAAGGCACTTGAAGCTCCTGTACGTCAGATCGCTGAGAACGCAGGTCTTGAAGGCAGCGTTATAGTTGACAAGATCAGACGTTCACGCAAGTTAGGCTACGGTTTCGATGCTTACAACGAGGTATACACAGATATGATCCCTGCAGGTATCGTTGATCCTACTAAGGTTACAAGAAGCGCACTTCAGAACGCTGCTTCAGTTGCATCAATGGTACTCACAACAGAGAGCCTTGTTGCTGATGTCAAGGAAGAGAATCCTGCACCTGCAATGCCAGCAGGCGGTATGGGCGGCATGTATTGATAAATCGATAATGCATAATTATGGCGGATCTGAAAAGGTCCGCCTTAGTGTATCAAAAAAGCCTGAAATCATTTTTTGGGGATTCTAAAGGGATGGTGTATCCCTTTAGCGGATTCCAAAGGCAGAGCCTTTGGCAGGGTGTGGGACAGAGTCCCACAAACGAAGAGCGCCCCGCAAAGGGTGAATTTCAAAACAGTCCGGTGGACTGTTTTGAAAGAGGGAACGCCCTGCAAGAGAGGGCGTTCCCTGATGAAGCAATACTTTTTTGACAGGCTGTGGCGGACCTTTTAAGGTCCGCCTTTTTGCATTATGCGAAACAGCTAAACATATTGTGTAAAACATTTATATTAACAGAAAATGACATTGGATAAATGACTAAAAATAATGCTGTAATTTTGTATAAAATGTTATACAGAAAAATGTTGACTTTACGTCAGAAATATGGTATTATTGATTCATACGGTTTTACTGTATATGGCGGTGTATATCGCAGTTCGCAAGCGATGGCACGTTCGCATTTTTCAGGTGCGCACCGTCCGCAGTCATTTGACTGCTTTTATAAAGGATGAAAAACAGTGTATTGTTAATAAATATGCGTATTTTGACGCAGCATATTCTATCTATCTTCTTTTGCCTGTCAGAGAAGTCTTTTTGTGTTACCTCTGACTCATACTACCCCTGCTGTTTTTAATCCTTGCCATTTTTCGGAAAGGAGTAGAGTGCAGTGGGTATAACAGAGATAGCTTTCAAGCGCGCTTCGGAAGAAGTTAAGAGCATGACAAGCGGTGCAAACGATCAGGGCATTAAAAGACACATTGGCAAGATCAGCGAAGATGAGTACAATAAGCTCAGATCCGCATGTGATCTTATCAGAAACAAGGCAAAAAAGTGATGATGACAGACTGAAATTGCGGACTCGTTTTCGAGTCCGTTTTTATTTTGGTGATAAAGTGACATTTGTAACGGTGTGATGTGATAAACGGCATCTTCACACTTACCTTCCTTTATTATATAATATATACAACAGTACAAGGAGGTGGCTCGTATGGAAAAAGAAGCAGTAAAAAAAGAAAGACCTAAGTGGGTGAAAGTCATATATTTTATATCGTGGATGCCTCTTGCGGCGGCGTTTGTGGCGTCGGTATACTATTCCTTTGCCGGCTTTGATTTCTTAGGTTCAATGCTTTATGCACTGGATGCATTTTTTGCTTCAATGGTACTTTTTATTGTCGTAGGAAGTATTATAGCAGTGTTCCCGTTATGCCTGCTGTTCCAGATATGCTGTCACCTATGGTACAATACGGACTTTTCTGAACGCCACAGCAAAAAGCTGCTGATAGTTTCTGCCGTGGGTGTAATGGCAGCTATAATACTTGCTATAGTCCTTATAGTGTTCAACTGAAGCGGAGAGGGTGATAATATGTTAAAGAAGGCTTTCAAGGCAGCGCTCATTATAATCGGCGTTATAGGAGTATGGCATTTCTATCTCATATTCACGCTTGCTTCGGCTGATATCATCGTGAAGAAGAGATCAAGCAGCGGTATGATATTTTCAAATGTGTATTACTACGCAATTCAAAACAACAGAGCGATACCTGTTTCCGAGCCGATGCTTACTGCTGTAGGAAAGAAAAATGTGAGATCCGAAAGCTATTACAGTAAAGATGCTGTACCTTGCTACTGTGTCGGTGATCTTCTGCACGGTGAAACTGTGTGCTATACCAAGTCTCAGCTTGAATTAAAGGCGCATCCGATACGTAAAGAGTCTCCCGAGCTGACTGCTGAGGACAGGCAGAATATAAAGAGTATTGCCGACTATACAGAGGAGCTGTTCCCTGAGATGTGTGGTAACTACGTAGTGTTCTACTATATCCCGCATGACGGTGATGTGTATTTCTATTATGACCGTTCGTATGACGAAAAGGACATCCCACTTTTTAAGTTCGAGGACGGCAATGTGAAGGAGATAGGATTGGGGAACGGAGCTGATATAAGTTATATTTATTTCAGATAATAATTAATGTGTACTCAGTAACCGCCTTTGGGCGGTTACTGCCTCGAACTTTGTTCGAGGAGCGCAAATTCCCTAAAATATAAAGAATTTGCGCGTCACATTTCTTTATGTCAAGCTCATTTTGCCCGAAAGGGCAAAACAAAGTGCAAGAAAAACCTTTAATATCATTATTTTCTTGCACTTTGACAACTAAAAAATGGCTTTGGAAGCTATAATAAGCCATTTTTTAGTTGTTGAGCAGACATTAATTAAATAATAAAAATATGTATAGCACGCTTGACAAAATATGTAAAGCGTGCTATACTTTTATTACAGGATAAGTAAAGTTAACTTTACAATTTAAGGAGGTAACAGTATGCTTGAAAATATACATGATTTTATAACTGCTGCTTTGCCTTGGGTGGCAATAGCTACAGCTCTTGCGGTATTCGGTGTTTACAGAAACGCGGCAGAGAAGGAGAATAAACGTGAAAAATAAGATACAGGAGCTGAGAAAGGCCCGGAAGGTCACTCAGCAGGAGCTTGCGGACGCTCTCAGCGTCACGCGGCAGACTATAATATCACTGGAAAACGGAAAATACAACGCATCCCTTACCCTCGCTCACAAGGCGGCACAGTTCTTCGGAATAACTATCGAGGAGCTGTTCATATTCGAGGGAGAGGAAAACCTTTAAGGAGGATAATTATGGAAAAATTCAAAAAACAACTTGTCACAAGTAACTACATTTACTGGCTTTTTATAGTTCTTTCGATAGTAGGAGCATTTCTTGTCGTTGTATTTAGTCCGAATCATCGTGACGGCAATGGTACAGTCGGATTTTTTGCTGCTATGATAGCTATTTCGGTGATTAATATACACAGAAACAGGAAAGCGCTCAAGAACGAAAAGCTTTTGAAAGAAATGTACATCAACAGCGTTGACGAAAGAAAAAAACAGATAACGCTTCAATCGGCAAAGGCTTCATTCTTTATTATTCTTGCAAGTATGCTGATAGCTTCTATTGTGTTCAGATTCATCAGCATGACAGTAAGCATTGTTCTTACCTGCTGTATGATGTTTATTCTTATCGTTTATTTTGCGGTTACGGCTTATTACAATAAGAAGATGTGAATACCGAGTATTTATAAGGAGGATAATTATGGAAGAATTCAGAAAAAAGATAAGAAGAAAAGTCATGTTTAGTTCGATATTCTGTATGTCAGGACTCTTTATCTACGTTATACTGATCCGTATCACGGGTGCTCCTGATTATGCAAGAGGCATTCTCTTTGGTGTTTTCGGTGGCACAGAGACGGTATCGGTTTTTAACATATTCAGACTGATGCCGCTTCTTCAGAACGATGAAAAGCTGAAGCAGGCATACATAACAGAGACTGACGAAAGGAACACGCTGATACAGAAAGAAGCAGCAAAAACATCTTCGTCTATCCTGGTCATGATATTAGCCCTTGCAGCGATAATAGCAGGCTTTTTTGCTCCTGTTGTGTCTATGACACTTGCATTTGTTATCATATTGATAGGAGTTGTTTCGGTCGCTGTAACAGCATACTACAATAAAAAAATGTAAAACAAAAATGCTCCCCGATACCGAAGTATCGGGGAGACTTTTTATATCCGTTTGTGCATTAAAGACTTAATCAGTCGTTATCATAGAGATTCTTTGCCAGAAATTACTTCTCAGCGAGCTTTGTGAGGTACTCGTAACGATTAGCTGCTGTCTTCTCAGCCTTCGCGAAGAGCTCCTTAGCACGGTCTGGGAATGAACGTGTGAGTGCGCTGTAACGAGCCTCGTTCATGATGAAGTCCTGATAAGACTCTGTTGGAGCCTTGGAATCGAGCTGGAATGGGTTCTTACCCTCAGCAGCAAGACGAGGATCGTAACGGAAGTTGTTCCAGTAGCCGCACTTAACAGCCTTCTCCATCTCAGCCTGACAGTTAGTCATACCGCCCTTGATTGAGTGCATCTCACAAGGTGCATAGCCGATGATGAGTGATGGTCCCGGATAAGCCTCAGCTTCCTTGATTGCCTTGAGTGTCTGGTTCATATCAGCACCCATAGCGATCTGTGCAACATAGATGTAGCCGTAGCTCATAGCGATATCAGCAAGACGCTTCTTAGCGATTGCCTTACCTGCTGCAGCGAACTGTGCAACCTGACCGATGTTGGAAGACTTGGAAGCCTGTCCGCCTGTGTTGGAGTAAACCTCGGTATCGAATACCATGATGTTTACATCTTCACCTGTTGCGAGAACGTGGTCAAGACCACCGAAACCGATATCATAAGCCCAGCCGTCGCCGCCGAAGATCCATATGGACTTCTTGGAGAGGTAGTTCTTGTTTTCAAGGATGTCTGCCTTCTTATCGCACTTGCAGTCGCACTTCTCGAGCTCAGCAACGAGTGCAGCTGTTGCAGCTGTATTCTTTGCGCCGTCGTTAACTGTTGCGAGGTACTCATCAGCAGCAGCCTTAACTTCTGCAGATGCCTTGTCGCTTGCAGCGATTTCCTTAACTTCTTCGATGAGTCTCTCACGGATAGCCTTCTGACCGAGATACATACCGAGACCGTGCTCAGCGTTGTCCTCGAACAGTGAGTTAGCCCATGCAGGACCGTGGCCGTTTGCATCAACAGTATATGGTGATGTAGCAGCAGGACCGCCCCAGATTGAAGAACATCCTGTTGCGTTAGAAATATACATTCTTGAACCGAAGAGCTGAGTGATGAGTCTTGCATAAGAAGTCTCAGCACAGCCTGCGCATGAACCGGAGAATTCAAGGAGAGGCTTCTTGTACTGGCTGGAGATTACATTAGCGTCTGTTGCAACGTCTGTCTTCTCTGTAACCTTAGCAACACAGTAATCGAATACTGCCTGCTGTGGCTCCTGTGACTCTCTTGGAACCATCTTGAGTGACTTGGTTGGACATACACCGATACATACGCCGCATCCCATACAATCCATAGCAGAAACAGCAAGTGTGTACTTGTACTCTGTCTTTGCGATCGGCTTAGGAGCGATCTTGATGTTCTCAGGAGCAGCAGCAGCTTCAGCTTCTGTCAGAGCGAAAGGACGGATTGTTGCGTGAGGACATACGAATGAACACTTGTTACACTTTGCACAAGTATCCTGATTCCACTCTGGAACCATAACAGCAACGCCGCGCTTCTCGTATGCGGAAGCACCCTGCTCGAATGTACCGTCAACGTGATCTGAGAATGCAGAAACAGGAAGTGTATCGCCGAGCATCTTACCAACAGGGTTCATGATGCCGTCAACCATCTTAACGAGCTTCTCTGGGCCCTCGAGCTTAGCAGGTGCGGAATTATCAACAGCGTTTGCCCACTCAGCGGGAACGTCTACCTTAACGTAAGCAGTAGCGCCTGCGTCGATAGCCTTCTCGTTCATCTGAACGATCTCGATACCCTTCTTCATGAACTTCTGAGCCTTCTCCTTCATGTAGCCGATAGCCTCAGCCTCGGGAAGAACCTTTGAAAGTGAGAAGAATGCAGACTGGAGAATAGTGTTGGTACGCTTGCCAAGACCGATCTCCTGTGCAAGATCTATAGCGTTTACCAGATAGAGCTGGATATTGTTCTTTGCGATATACTGCTTTGTATCAGCTGTGAGGTGCTGATCGAGCTCCTCAGGCTTCCACTGGCAGTTGATGAGGAATACACCGCCGGGCTTTACGTCGTTAACCATCTTGTATCCCTTGAGGATGTATGATGGGTTGTGACAGGCAACAAAGTCAGCCTTGTTGATGTAGTAAGGGCTCTTGATCGGATTATCGCCGAAACGGAGGTGTGAGATAGTGATACCGCCGGTCTTCTTTGAGTCATACTGGAAGTAAGCCTGAACGTACTTGTCAGTGTGGTCACCGATGATCTTGATAGAGTCCTTGTTAGCGCCAACAGTACCGTCGCCGCCGAGTCCCCAGAACTTGCACTCGATCGTGCCTTCTGCTGCTGTGTTTGGAGCATCTTCCTCAGCGAGTGAGAGGTTTGTAATATCGTCAACGATACCGAGTGTGAACTGTGGCTTAGGATCAGCCTTAGCGAGCTCAGAATATACAGCAAATACAGATGCAGGAGGAGTATCCTTGGAACCGAGACCGTAACGTCCGCCGATAACCTTGATACCGTTTCTGCCTGTAGCATTAAGAGCAGCTACTACATCGAGGTAGAGAGGCTCACCGAGAGCACCTGGCTCCTTGGTTCTGTCGAGAACAGCGATTGTCTTTGCAGTTGCAGGAATAGCCTCAACGAGCTTTTCAGCAGAGAAAGGACGGAACAGACGAACCTTAACGATACCGACCTTCTCACCCTTCTTGTTCAGGTAGTCGATAACTTCTTCAGCAACGTCACAGATAGAGCCCATTGCAACGATTACGCGATCTGCATCGGGAGCACCGTAGTAGTTGAAGAGCTTATAATCAGTGCCGAGCTTTTCATTTACCTTGCCCATGTACTCCTCAACGATTGCGGGAACAGCATTGTAGTAGGAGTTGCAAGCCTCACGGTGCTGGAAGAAGATATCTCCGTTTTCGTGAGAACCGCGCATTGTTGGGTTTTCAGGATTAAGAGCGCGCTCGCGGAATGCCTTAACAGCATCCATATCGCACATTTCCTTCAGATCCTCGTAATCCCATGTCTCGATCTTCTGGATCTCGTGAGATGTACGGAAACCGTCGAAGAAGTTGATGAAAGGAACACGGCTCTTGATGGTAGCGAGATGAGCAACAGCAGCAAGATCCATTACTTCCTGCGGGTTTGTCTCAGCGAGCATTGCAAAACCTGTCTGACGGCAAGCATATACGTCGGAGTGATCGCCGAAGATGTTCAGTGCGTGAGAAGCTACGCAACGAGCGGAAACGTGGAATACGCAGGGAAGAAGCTCACCGGCGATCTTGTACATATTCGGGATCATGAGGAGCAGACCCTGTGAAGCAGTATATGTAGTTGTGAGAGCACCGGCATTCAGAGAACCGTGAACGGTACCTGCAGCACCGGCCTCGGACTGCATCTCTTCAACCTTAACGGTTGTGCCGAAAATGTTCTTGACACCCTGAGCGGACCACTGATCTACATAGTCTGCCATCGGGCTGGAAGGTGTGATCGGATAAATACCGGCAACTTCCGTGAAAGCATATGAAACATATGCAGCGGCATTATTACCGTCCATGGTTTTCATTTTTCTTTTGATTGCCATTTGAAATGACCTCCTGTTAGTTTTTTTCAGGGGTTATAGAGCGTTGTAAAACGCATATAACTTCACAGACCATTATAACACAGAATATCATTTTTGTAAATACCTTTTTTAGATTTTCCAAAACTTTGATACAGCTTTAACAAACTTTTGGGCATCGGCTTTGTTAGCAAGAAAAATCGTCGTTTTTTATTTAATTCACATTTAATTCGTGATTTGCTTCTTTTTACAAAAACCATCGGTCAGATTTGTTCATCGGCACGAAAATCAGCCTATATCGCCGATTAGGGAGATTTATTCATTGAATTGGGACGAAAAGTGTATTATAATTAAAGTAACAGCAATAACCGCTTTACGGCGGTTATTGCCCCGAACCTTGTTCGGGGGCGCAAATTCTTTATAATAGTGAATTTGCGCGTTACATTACTTTATGTCAAGCTCATTTTGCCCTTTCGTGCAAAACAAAATGCAAGAAAGATTTTCCATATTTTTTCTTGCATTTTGACAACTTAAAATCGACTAAAACAAAGCGTATATAGCCGATTTTAAGTTGTTGAGCAGACATTAATCAAAGTAACATCAATAACCGCCGGAATGGGGACTATTGATATTATCTACTTAACAGACATAGCTCATAACAGAAAAACATGAAAGGGCGTGGAAAACATGAAGGGATATTTCAGAAAAACTATAGCAGCCGCATCAGCACTGGTGATATGTGCGTGTTCGGGTGCGGTGAACGTCAGTGCGGAGGTGACTCCCAATCCTGTTATCAGCAGGGGAGTGCCTGCCTATTCCGAGGCTAATCCTGCAACTGCAACTGCCGCAAACGATGAACACTACTTCTCGTTCTGGTTCGGAACTGCTCCCGACTATATTGCGTATGATTTGTCGGAGGTGCCGAAAGAGCAGAAAAAAAGCGTCATAGCGGTGTGGTACAACACCAGTTCCTATGACAGTATCGGTATGTACGTCAACAGCAATATGGTGCCTTCGGACTACACCATAGAGGTCAATTCTGCGGAGGGCGGAACCTTCCCGAAGGACGGCTGGAAGGTCGTTGCTGAAGTGAAGGACAATACACTCGGTTCTCGTCAGCATCTTGTTGACATGGAGGACTATAACTGGATACGCATGAACATATCAAAGGCGGACGGCGCAGCAGGTAAACAGGCAAGCGTCAATTTCGATATCCACAACGTATCTGAGGGCGTTGCCGACAGCTGGCTGTTCCTGGGAGATTCTATCACCGCAGGAGGTATGAACAACTGCTACGGAACAGGCTTTGCGACACATGTCAATAAACTGGACAGCAGATATTTCCCCGTACAGGAAAACGGCGGCATAGGCGGAATAACCTCAACAGACGGAAGGGATAATATCGACCGCTGGCTTGAAGGAAGTCCCGTCAGGTACGTAAGTATCGCATACGGCACCAACGATGCATGGGGCAACCCGAACAACGTGGACAAGTTCTACAACAACACCAAGTACATGATAGACGCAGTACTTGCGCTGGGAAAGATACCTGTACTTCCGAAGATACCGGGTTCCACGAACAGTGATGTAGCGCCTAATGTGCCGCTTTACAATGCCAAGGTAGAGCAGCTTTATGAGGAGTACGGCGATAAGCTGATACAGGGACCTGATTTCGAGAAGTTCTTCACCGAGAATCCCGACCTTCTGAGTCAGGACGGTGTTCATCCCAGCTCGGAAGGCTACGAGGCTATGCGTAAAGAGTGGGCGGAAACCATGTACAGGAATGTATATCAGGTGGAGTCCTCTCAGCCTGAACCTACCGCACCTGTAACAACAGTTGAAGCAACAACTGTCCCGCCAACTTCGGTACCTGCGGAGACGACTACGGTTAGTGCGGCTCCAGAAATCGTTTACGGAGACGTTACTCTTAACGGCGAGGTGGGACTTGCCGATGCGCTGGCTATACTCCAGTATGTAGCGAATGCAGCGAAATATCCGCTTACCGATGAGGCGATCAATGCAGCCGATGTCTATGACAGAGGTGACGGAATTACCGCAATGGATGCGCTGAGCATACAGAAATACGATGCGAAGCTGATATCTGAACTCCCCGAATCGTATCTCAAATAAAGCAAAACAGCCATAAAGGAATTGTTAGTTTCCTTTATGGCTGTTTTTATCAGTCACGATTGCTGTATTTAGGTTCACATGTGAGGTTTATGCCGAGTCTCTTGAAAATTCTTTCATCAACGGGAGAAAGGATAACAGTTGAGTGAACTTCGCATCCGCGGAGGTTGGATATCTGCGCCATAGCTTTCTTTGCGTTGTCGTCTGTGTTTGCACAGATAGAAAGTGCGAGGAGAGTCTCGTCGGTGTGGAGACGAGGATTATTATTGCCGAGGTGCTCAACTTTAAGGTTCTGTATCGGCTCGATAACGTGTGGAGACATAAGGAGTGTACTGTCATCAAGTTCTGCGAAATATTTGAGGGCATTGAGGAGAAGTGCGGAAACTGCACCGAGGAGTGCTGAGGTCCTTCCTGTGAGGATGGTACCGTCAGGAAGCTCCATAGCTGCTGCGGGAGCGCCTGTAGCCTCTTCCTTTTCGAGAGCGGCAGCGACTACCTTTCTGTCGTCGGGAGTAACGCCAGCCTGCTTAAGAAGCAGCTCCAGCTTGTAAACTTCTTCGTCGGAAATAAGTCCCTTACGTCTGTCACAGAGACCTGCGTAATAGCGGCGGATAATTTCGTCCTTAGCAGCTTTGCAGACTACCTCGTCATCGATAATGCAGTTGCCAGCCATATTAACACCCATATCCGTAGGTGACTTGTAAGGCGATTCGCCGAGGATGTTCTCGAACATAGCGTTGAGTACGGGGAATATCTCTACATCACGGTTGTAGTTTACGGTAGTTTTATTGTAAGCTTCAAGGTGGAAAGGATCTATCATGTTAACATCGTTAAGGTCGGAGGTAGCAGCCTCGTAAGCGATATTTACAGGGTGACGGAGCGGAAGGTTCCATATCGGGAAGGTCTCGAATTTAGCGTATCCGACGTTGCGTCCGCGCTTGTGCTCGTGGTAGAGCTGTGAGAGACATGTAGCCATTTTTCCGCTTCCGGGACCGGGTGCGGTAACTACGACAAGACGTCTTGTAGTTTCGATGTAATCGTTCTTTCCGTAGCCTTCGTCGCTGATTATGTATTCAAGGTTTGAAGGATAACCCTTTATATTATAGTGGTGGTATACTTTTACGCCGAGCGCTTCAAGTCTGCTCTGGAAAGCGTCTGCGGTAGGCTGGTTCTCATAGCGTGTAAGAACTACGCTGCTGACATAGAGACCTATCTTTGTGAACACGTTGAAAAGACGGATAACATCAACGTCATAGGTGATGCCGAGGTCTCCGCGGACCTTGTTCTTTTCGATGTCTGCCGAGTTTATGACTATGACTATCTCTGCTTCGTCCTTAAGCTGGAGAAGCATCTGGAGCTTACTGTCTGGCTTGAAACCGGGCAGAACTCTTGAAGCATGGAAATCATCAAAGAGTTTTCCTCCGAATTCAAGGTAAAGTTTGTCGCCGAACTGTGCTATTCTCTGTCTGATATGCTCTGACTGTGTCTTAAGATACTTTTCGTTATCGAAACCGATCTTGCCTTTGTTGCACATAAAAATACCTCCCATAATATATACGCTTCTTAATAATACAGTAAATATTATATAACATTTCTGAAGGAATTGCAAGAGAGAATCATACATAAAAACAATTTGTCAAAAGCCGTCAAATATGTTAGTATCTCTTAACCCTCTGAATTCAAACATACTTTGAGCTGAAGACATATAATATAGTACTGGAATGAACAGCGCATCGAGTGCTGTATATTTCAGACCAATATGCCAATAATACTATCAGCAGCTGCTTAATATACTTGCCTCTGCTGCAAAATGTGCAATGTGATTTTGCGATAGCGCAGAGTATAACATATCTGGAGATAATTACTATGTCAGTAAAAAGAGGAGAGATCTATTATGCCGACCTCAGTCCTGTGGTCGGTTCGGAGCAAGGCGGCGTAAGGCCTGTACTTATCGTACAGAATGACATTGGGAACAAGCACAGTCCCACGGTTATCGCCGCAGCTATAACGAGTCAGCGTGACAAGACACGGCTTCCGACTCATATCGAAGTACAGGCGGAGAAATGCGGACTTGCAAAGGACAGCGTGGTGCTTCTTGAACAGATACGGACACTTGACAAGACACGTCTTAAGGATAAGACGGGAGAGCTTGATCTTGGTTCGATGAATAAGGTGGATACTGCGCTTTCCATAAGTTTCGGACTCGGCATAACATGAAAAACAGGCGGAGCTTTTCCGCCTGTACATATCTGAGTTTCTTTATAGTTTTTAACGATGCCTAAAAAAGAAATAAGCCGGGTAAAAACCCGGCTTTGAAATGAATTGAAAAAATAAATATGTGTAGAACAAAAGAAAGGAGACAACAAAACGAGTGTTAATAATTAATGATTATTTAACACTAATGATATTATAGCCGATTTTATACTTTTCGTCAAGCGAAATCAGAAAAAAATCATATTAAATGCATAAATTCTGTCATTTTGCACAATTATCTCGTGTTGAATTGAAGCAATATAAACATCGACGGACGTTTGAAACAATGAAAAAATTGCAGAACGTATTACGGCACGTGAATTCTTTGCTCTGACAGTTTATTGCGCTAAAATCAAAAGACTGCTGCTGACATCGGAGTACATACAGCGCTTTGCCGTAAACGGTGTCTTGACACTTTGTCCCGTAATGTGATAGAATAAAGCATATCGATGTGCTGAAAGGAGACGGTGCAATGAAAAAGCTGTTCGTTACTGTTGCAGCAGTCGCTGTTTACCTGTTTATAAGCGTAATGACAGGCGGCTGGGCTTTTACCTGGATAATATGGGTGTTTTATGCGGTCTATATGATATATGAGGTCTATAAAGCCAACCAGTGACCGCATACTGTCATTAGTGAAGTAAAGTATTGACATTTTGCCGCTAATGCGTTACAATATAAAAGAATCAATTTGATCTGAAAGAGGTATGATTTATGCTTAAGAACAATGAAAAAGTTATGGACAGGATCGTTGACCTTTGTAAATCCAAGGGATTTGTTTATCCGGGTTCTGAAATATACGGCGGTCTTGCTAATACATGGGATTACGGCCCTCTTGGCGTTGAACTCAAGAAGAACATCAAGAACGCATGGATGAAGAAATTCGTTCAGGAGAACAAGTATAACGTAGGTCTTGATTCCGCTATCCTTATGAACCCACAGACCTGGGTAGCTTCAGGACATATCGGCGGCTTCTCCGATCCTCTTATGGACTGTAAGGAGTGTAAGACTCGTCACCGTGCGGACAACCTCATCGAGGACTTCGACGGCACTAACGTTGCTGGCTGGTCCAACGAGCAGATGATGGACTACATAAATGAAAAAGGCATCGTTTGCCCTAACTGCGGCAAGCACAACTTCACAGATATCCGTCAGTTCAACCTGATGTTCAAGACTTTCCAGGGCGTTACAGAGGACAGCAAGAGCGAACTCTATCTCCGTCCCGAGACTGCACAGGGTATTTTCGTAAACTTCGCTAATATACAGAGAACTACTCGTAAAAAGGTACCTTTCGGTGTTGCACAGGTAGGTAAGTCTTTCCGTAACGAGATAACTCCAGGTAACTTCATCTTCCGTGTAAGAGAGTTCGAGCAGATGGAGCTTGAGTTCTTCTGCAAGCCCGGTACAGACCTTGAGTGGTTCAGCTACTGGAGAGAATACTGCAAGAACTTCCTCCTTAGCCTCGGCCTTAAGGAAGAGAATATCCGTCTTCGTGACCACTCGGCTGAGGAGCTTTGCTTCTACTCAAAGGCTACTACAGACTTCGAGTACCTCTTCCCATTCGGATGGGGCGAGCTCTGGGGCGTTGCTGACAGAACAGACTACGACCTTACTCAGCATATCAATACAAGCGGCAAGTCTCTTGAATACTTCGATCCTGAGACAAACGAGAAGTACATCCCTTACGTTATCGAGCCTTCACTCGGCGTAGAGCGTCTGTTCCTTTCTGTAGTAACCGAGGCTTATGACGAAGAGGAGCTTACAACTACCGACAAGAACGGCAACGAGAAGAAGGACGTTCGTACAGTTATGCATTTCCACCCTGCACTTGCTCCTTTCAAGGCTGCTGTACTGCCTCTCGTAAAGAAGCTCACTCCTAAGGCAGAGGAAATATATGATATGCTTTCAAAGAAGTTCATGATCGACTTCGACGAGGCAGGTACTATCGGTAAGAGATACCGCCGTCAGGACGAGATAGGTACTCCATTCTGCATCACAGTTGACTTTGATACTATCGAGAAGGACAACTGCGTTACAGTCCGTGACCGTGACACAATGCAGCAGGAGAGAGTCGCTATAGACGATCTTGTTTCATTCCTTGAAGGAAAAATGGAGTTCTGATTGTAAATAACCGAAAATATAAAGCCATAGTATTGCATGATACCATGGCTTTTTTGTTGACTTTGTAGCAGTCCTGTGTTATATTGCTCCCCCAACTAACTCCTGAATTTTCTTGCTTGTCCTGACAGCGAAATACTGCGTCAGAAAGTCTTGAAATGCGACAGCATTCCTGCGGCTTTCTTCCTTGCCTTTCTCTGCCAGTCCGTCGCAATATTTCTTCAAGAGTTAATTGGTGGAGCAATACTGAGTTATTAACTTATTTACTGGAGGCGGCTTATGAGATTAGACGGATTCGGACTTTTTGTCAGTGATATGGGTAAAATGATACGTTTTTACAGGGACGTTCTCGGCTTTGAAATAAGAGAGGACGAGGATACTTCAAACGTTTATCTTATCAAGGACGGGACTTTGTTCCTGCTTTACGGACGAAGTGATTTTGAAAAAATGACGAGCAGGAAATACGAGTATATCAAAGGAATAAATGGTCATTCCGAGATAGCACTGTATGTTGATACATTTGAAGAAGTTGATGCCGAATATAAAAAAGCTGTTGAAAAGGGTGCTGTACCGATACTGGAGCCAACTACCGAACCGTGGGGACAGCGTACCTGTTATATTGCCGATCCCGAGGGCAACCTGATAGAGATAGGCTCCTTCAACAGACCTTTTGAGCGCTGAGTATTATAATGCCCCGAAGTATAAGGTGTGTACTCATATAGCAGCTTTATATGTAATTATCGGGGGCAAACCTTTCTGAAGAAAGGTTCTTCCCCCGTACCCCCTTTCCAAAGACTTTTTGCTCCAAATTTTCAGCCTGATATATCCCTTACAAAAATATTTGCTGTTTATTTTATATATCAGCAAAGGGATATATCAGGCTGAAAATTTAAGGCGAAAGTTTTAGGAAGGGAGTTTGAGGGAGAACCCTTTTTCAAAAGGGTTTCCCTCAATATCCCGTGTAAAAACTACTATAAGAGTACCGTCCTTAAACTTCGGGGCATGTTTTATCATGCTATATCACGTATTTTGGTGAATGTCATGGTGTGTCCTTCTATATACAGCGAAAGGGTAGTATCATTGACTGTGTAGTCGCTCTCCAGTGCGGAATTAGGCGGCAGTCCGAGAGCCTGAAGTCCGTTGCTGAGGATATAGAGCTTGCCGTCCACAACAGAATACTTGCTGAGCATAGCGCCTATGAACGTTCTGTTTTCTTCGATGTAGACGCTGCATTTGTTTACGGCTACACCGAGGACCTTTGCAAGAGGATCGAGCAGTATGCCTTCCTCGCACTTGTATTCGCCGTAAGCGGAATCGGGATTCGGTGCGCCTGTTCTTTTCAGTTTCAGCATAACCTGACCTTCAAGCTCGATAGTTATAGTTTCGCCGTCGTATGTGGTATATTTTGAATAGTCAACATTCGGATCGTTGGTGTGAACAACGCCGTTCTGATCGAACCATAGCTGTGAAGTGCTTTCAAATTCAAGTCCGAATTTACGCTTTTCACCGAAAACGAAGCGGTTCTCTGAATCGGGACTCTCCCATACTCCTACGAGGGCAGGATCGGCTTTCTTGTCCTTTGAGACTTTTTCTTCCTTTTCTTCTTCCGCAGCTTCTGTTTCTTCTTCGGTCGGCGGTTCTGTCTCAGGTTCTGTAGTTTCTTCCTCTATAGCAGCTATCTCTGTTCCGAGGGGAGAATACTCCTCGTCTTCCTCTGTTGTTTCTGAAGATGATGTTTTGCTTTCTTCAACAGAGGACTTTTCATATGTATCGGCTTTTCCGCAGGCTGTAAGCATAGAGGCTGCGGTAATAACAGCCGCAAGTATCGTAAGTGCTTTTTTCATGAGACATCTCCTTTATGTGTCAGTCTTTAACTCGGGTAAGAACTTCCTGAAGCGGTTCCTGAGAAGCTTCCGAAGAAGCTGATGTATCGGTGCTGTCATCGATGTATGTGAGCGTGAGGGTATCGCCGTCTATCTTGTAGCTGTACTTTACGGAGGTTGCAGTCTCGTCCACATAGTTCATATTCTCGCTGAACATTTCAAGGGTATCGTTGTTTCTGGTCTCGAAGTTGCAATAGTCGACGACGGTTATGCTGAGTTTTTCACCTTCGACATCTGCTGTAACGCTGATCTTTTCGGGTTCTGTACCGAGTCCCTCGGCGATGTATTTCAGATAAGCACCGCTTACGAAGTTATACTCGCCGTCCATAGTGGACTTATCCTCAGCGCCTGTTCTTTCGAGAGTCATTATATCGAGCACCTCGTCGAATTCTTCATATTTGTGTGTGAGCTTGATAGTTTTTCCGTCAAATGAAAGGTCGCCGTCCACGTATTCTATACCTTCCGAAACGGGGTTGCCGTCCTTATCGAAGTGTACGGAATCGGAGAAGTCCATAATAAGTGAAACTTTTCTGTCCTCCTGAAAACGGTATCCTGTTACATCGCCTGACCATGTACCCAATATAGCGGTATCGATAGGTGCAGAGCTTATGCGGCTCATACGTGAAGAGCTCTCCTCGGAAGGAGCGGCGTTGCTGCATGAAACGCAGCATGTGACAGCTAATACAAAAGCAGCGGCTATTCCGCATATCTTATTCATTGATAGATCCTCCGTAACAAAACAAGTAATAATGCTCCGAAAAAAGGTTGATGCTAAGCAGTATCGGAGCGACACAATGGTATTATAGCATATTTCTTCTGCGATTTCAATAGCGCTTTGCGTTAATTCTCCGAAACTGTTACTGCGGTAAAAATACCCCATAAAATCCAAAAGGCTCCTCCGCGGACGGAAGAGCTTTCTGGAGAAACATTGTATTGTTAGGGATGAAGATAGCTTTGATTATCTTTGCCGTTCTGGACGGCTGTATAGGTCCATATGTTCCCTGTGAAAACGGCGGTCATTCTGTATTCATGATGACCAAATGAAAAATGCATCCCTGTCGCAGAAAGTACGGGCTTTAAGAGGGGAGGACACCCGAACCTGCGGTAAGCGCCTATTCATACCGAAGGCTTATACTCTCTGACAGGTAGCAGATCGGCTTGACCGATCACGGCACACGATATATATCGTGATCACAACTATATTATAGCTCTTCGGATATATATTTTCAATCTATAATGGTATCTAAAAGAGAAGATTTTTTTCATTTAGGGAAGTATATGTTCAATATAGTCTTGCGTTTCGGTTAAGAATATGATAGAATAGTATATAAAGAAAAATGTACCAAGAGGTGATAACGTGAAGAAAAGGCTGCTTATCGGAGTTATAGTAACAGAATGTCATATCGATTTCCAGGAGGAGATACTGGGAGGTATTATTTCACAGGCTTTCAGAAGCAAATGTGATATAGCTATAATAGCTCCGCTGTACAATTTTTTCTCGGACTCTGTTCACAGGTCCGCCGATAAGAAAATTTTCGATCTTATACTCTCTGAAAAGTTTGACGGCTTTCTTTATGACAGAAATTCGTTCTTTGGTGACGGCATAAGGAATTATATAGACGATCAGCTTAAACGCTCCGGCAAGCCTGTAATGCTGCTTGATTTCGAGGAACACCGCAGCTTCGAGACAACGTCCATCGACGATTCCGAAGCTTTCGAGGCTATCACCGACCACCTTATTGAAGAACACGGTTTAAGGAGGATATACTGCCTTACAGGTCCCAGAAACCTTTTCGTATCTGAGGAAAGGCTGAAGGGCTATAAAAATTCGATGAAGAAGCATGGCATAGACGTTGCCCGTGAATGGTGCAGATACGGTGATTTCTGGACAGCTTGCGCTCAGTCACTGGCAGAGAGCATAGCTTCGGGAGAACTTGAAATGCCGCAGGCTGTTGTGTGCGGAAACGATGCAAGTGCGATACAGCTTATAAAATCTCTGGCTATCAATGGGATAAGAGTACCCGAGGATGTTGCTGTTACGGGCTACGATGCTTCTCTTGAAAGCTATACGAATCATCCTTCCGTGACGACTTACCGCCGTCCGAACTATCAGCTCGGTGCGGAGTCCTTCCGACGCCTTTACCGTATAATCACAGGCAGGATATGCAATAAGATACCGAATGAGAAGGGTATGCTGCGGCTCGGAGAAAGCTGCGGATGCGGTAATCATACGGGACTTAAAAGCTCCGTAAGGCGCCGCCTTAAAATAGGTGAACGCTTTGAGCGCACGATGCTTTACAGTGATATGCTGTTTGACATATCAAGGGTGTCTACTCCCGAGGAGTTCGCCGACCGCCTTGACAATTACACCTATTTCATATATAAGATGTCCCATTTCGATCTCTATCTCACAAGAAAGTATATAGAGTCCGCATCGGGAGACATAAATGAGAAGCTGAATTTCACTACAGGGGATGAAGTGCGTCCGATTCTTTCAAAATCCCTTGTGCTGAGAAGATATTTCCCCGATGAGTATATCAGCAGCAATGACATACTCCACATATACGGCGAGGACAGGAAATACCCTGTTGCTTACTACATAACTCCGCTTCACTATAATGACAATTTCTTCGGGTATGCTGCGGTGTCATTCGGAAAAGATCCGATCGCCTATGCTCCGCTTTACATGCAGTGGATAAATTACGTGAGCATCGCCCTTGAACAGGTCCGTATCAGGGCAGTAATGAACAGGACTATTTCCGATGTCAACCATGATATGCTCTATGACAGTGTTACGGGTACACTCAACCGCAGAGGTATAGAGCGCACTCTTGAAGAACGGCTCGGACAGGGCATACATTCCGCCGAGGCAGAGTGCATCCGCATCAACCTTACGGGAATAGGCAAGATGTACTATCAGAGCGGCGAGAAAAAATGCGACCAGCTGCTTAAAAACTTCACTGCCGCAGTAGAGAACTGCGTGAAGAACGGAGAGATATACGGTATCTGGTCCAATAATACCATAGGGATAGTATCATTTACCGCAGGACGCTCCGAAAGCCTCTACCGAAGTCTTTGCACGTATATAAAAGAGTCGGAATACGACGAGAAACGGAATTGCAGTGTGGATTTCACCCTCGGAAGCTGTACCATGTCCCTGAGACGCAGCTATGACCTTTCCGATTCGATGTACAAAGCTGCCGTAAACAGGCTCTATACATACAATATTTCCGATAATACGGGAAATCCGCAGTTCGAGAAGCTTTGCAGGCTCAGGAACGAGCTAAGGAGCGCTCCCGAAAAGCAGTGGAAGATATCCGATATTGCGGACGAGCTGTTCCTCAGTAAGAGCTACCTGCAAAAGATATACAAGACCTATTTCGGAAAAAGCATCATCGAGGAGATGATACAGTTCCGTATTGACAGGGCAAAGGAGCTGCTTCTGAATACCGATATGACCGTTACAGAGATAGCAAGGGAATGCGGTTATTCATCCTATAACTATTTTGCACGTCAGTTCAAGACCATAGAAGGCATCTCGCCTTCGGACTACCGAAGCACCGCTGTTCCCGAAAAACAGCGTCAGAACGGAGGATCATAATGAAAAAGAATAAAAACGGAGCGGTATACGTTCTGATAAGCATCATATTATCCGCACTTTCCGCTGTATTCATGCCCTTTGTTGTGAAGCGCGGAGGTTCGGCAGTATATAACGCAGGAAGCAAGCGCAGGATAAAGAAAATGGAAAACCGCGAACCTGTGGTCATACGTACAAGAATGAAGGGGTAGTGCTATGGAGTTCAATATAAACCATATGGCTGAGGAGGCTATCCGTGCCATAAACGAGAGAGTAAGAAACCTTAAGCACCTTAATATCGCTGTAGTAGGAAAGACAGGTGCAGGAAAGAGTACACTGATAAACAGTGTTTTCCGCGAGAATCTCGTCGAGACGGGTATAGGAAAGCCTGTTACCTCCACTATGAGGAAGATATCAAAGGAGGGATTCCCTCTTTCAATATACGATACTCCGGGATTCGAGCTTGGCGAGGACAGACAGAAAACTGTCAGGGACGAGCTTATCGGTGAGATACGCAAGGGCATAGCTTCAAAGGATATCGATAAGGCTATACACTGTGTATGGTACTGCATAAATGCCAACTCAAACCGCATCGAACCCAAGGAGATAGAATGGCTGAGAGAGTTCGCAGAGGAAAACAATGTAACACAGGTACCTGTAATAATCGTCCTTACGCAGGGCTTTCTCAAAAGCAAGACGAAAGCTATGAAGAAGGCTATAGAGGCTGAAAATCTCGACGTTATCGGAGTAGTTCCCGTTCTTGCACAGGAACTTATCGAAGAGGACGATGAGGAGACTATCGTATACAAGTCCTACGGTCTTGATATACTTATCGAGCTTATGAGCAATAAGCTTCCTAATGAACTGCGTGACACCCTTCAGAACGTGCAGAAAGCGTCTCTGGAGTCCAAAAAAAAATACGCTCAGGCTGCCGTGGCAGCGGCGGTAACTGCGGCATTCGGTGAGGGATTCACTCCCGTACCGTTTGCGGATGCGGCTATGCTTGTGCCCACACAGATAGCAATGATAGCTTCTATAACGGCTATATTCGGACTTGAAGTGAATAAGAGCATAATCACGGGATTTGTCTCGTCAACAGTAGGAACAGGCGGAGCAACGGTGCTCGGAAGGACTGTGGTATCAAATATAATGAAGCTTATTCCCGGAGTAGGTGCTGCTGTAGGCGGTGCAATATCGGGAGCAACTGCGGGACTTATAACGACAGCACTTGGAGAAGCTTACATCAAGCTCATGGAGATGATGTATAAGGGAGAGATAGGGAAGGATACGCTTCTCACCTCCGACGGACAGGCACAGCTCACACAGCTTTTCAAGGATGAACTGAAGAAGAAAAAATAACAGAAAGACCGTCCATTTTCAGGACGGTCTTTCTGTTATAATGAGGAAGACATGAGTGCGATCATTCTTCGGGTGCATCGACTTTATCAAGTGTTACCTTGGCTGTATGCTCTTCGCCGTTTCTTATGTATTTGAGCTCTACCTTATCGCCTGCAGTGTGCTTGTTCTTTTCTGCGTTGAGTTCTTCGGATGTGGTGATATCCTTGTCATCGATACCTGTAATGATATCGCCTGCCTGAAGTCCTGCTGCCTCAGCTGCGCCGTTCTCTGTAACTGCTGTTACATAAACGCCTACAGGAAGATTATACATGTTTGCAATGGTTTCTGTAACATCCTGGCAGCTTATACCGAGCTGCGGCTTGTCAGTAACATAACCGTACTTCATAAGCTGGTCAACTATTCTCGAAACTACATTTGAAGGGATAGCGAATCCGATTCCTTCAATAGAAGCCTCGCCGTAGTATGTTGAGGACATCTTGGATGAGTTGATACCTATTACCTGACCGTATTTATTTATGAGAGGTCCGCCGGAGTTGCCTGAGTTGATAGCAGCATCGGTCTGGATGAGTGTCATATCAGTATCGTTGATAGAGATGTTTCTGTTGAGACCTGATATCATACCGCCTGTAACAGTGTTCATAAGGTCGAATCCGAGAGGGTTGCCGATAGCTGTTACAGTCTCGCCGAGACGGAGTGAATCGCTGTCGCCGAACTCAGCGGCTGTAAGTCCCTTTGCGTCTATTTTCAGTACAGCAAGGTCAAAGTCTACCTCGTAGCCTACTACCTCTGCATCGTATGTTTTGTCGTCAAGGAGAACAGATACGCTGTCTGCAAGCTGTCCGCCGTACTCGCTGTCGTAGATAACGTGTGCATTTGTAACGATATAGCCGCTGTCTGTGATGACTACGCCTGTACCTGTTCCTGTAGCTTCGGAGGTAACAGGTTCTCTGTCTCCACCGAATCCGAAGAAGAATCCGCCTGTGTTCTGTGAAGTTACTGTGAATTTGGATTCAACGCCGACTACTGAAGGAAGTACCTTGTCAACTATCTCCTCTGTGGTGAGGGCTTCGCCTGAGTCGGACTTCTCTGTCTTGATGAGGCTTACGTTATCAACGTTGATATTGCTTTCAGATGTTTCGTCCCCGGTCTCTACTGCCGCAGTCTGTACAGCAGCTGTTCTTGGAGAAATGCGGCTGTAGATGCCTATTGAACCTGCTGAAACAAGAGCCATAGCCATGAGGGATGCTGTTATCTTAAGTCCTGTGTGTTTTTTCTGCTTTTTGGGAGGGACCACATTTCCGTCTGCACTGAAACCTGTGTAACCGTTATTTTCCTCTTTTATCTCTTCGATATCGTAATTATATTCTTTCATGATATTCACGTTCCTTTTCATTTATTCTTTGTGAGGTCTTTTCCTCAACCTGTGATTATATTATATTCGGCTTATGTGAAAGGTATTTGCGGCAATTGTATCGTTTTGTAAAATATCATGTGTAAGATTTTTCACACCGTTGACAGAACTGTGATGAAATGTGAAAGGTATGTTATGCTTTTTCGTCACACAGATTACACAGAAGTTGAAAAGTCGAGAACTTTCCACTTTTTTGGTGGAGCGATACTGTTCCTTTGTAAAATGTATATAAAATCATAGACAAAACAGGGCAAGTATGTTATAATATATAGTATAAGTAACATGCTTTGTGAAAAGCGTGATAAAGATCGGAGGCATTAAGTATGAAAATGACTTTTATAGGAGCTGCTCATGAAGTTACAGGCAGCTGTACATATATCGAAGCCTGCGGAAAGAAGTTCCTTGTGGATTTCGGAATGCAGCAGGGAGAGGATATCTTCGAGAACGTCAAGGTCCCTACAGCTCCCGGAAATATCGATTTTGTTATTCTTACCCATGCGCATATAGACCATTCGGGTATGCTGCCATACCTGTTTGCAGGCGGATTCAAGGGCGAGATACACTCAACCGTTGCTACAGCTAACCTCTGCAGTGTTATGCTCCGTGACAGCGCACACATACAGGAATTTGAAGCTGAATGGCGCAGCCGTAAGGCAAAGCGACGCGGTGAAGCGGACTATGAACCCCTTTACACTATGGACGATGCTCTCGGAGCTATCGAGCTCTTTGTTCCTCATGAATACGATAAGGAATTTACCATAAGCGAGGGCATAAACGTTTCATTCCGTGATGCGGGACATCTTCTCGGTTCGTCCAGCATAATACTCACCCTCACAGAAGACGGCGAGACACGCAGGATAGTATTCTCGGGAGATATCGGCAATACCGACCAGCCGCTGATACGTGATCCGCAGTACGTTGATTCTGCGGATTATGTGGTAATAGAGTCCACTTACGGCAACAGGGTACACAACCGTCCCACAGACTATGTTACTGCGCTTACAAAGGTGCTTCAGAATACATTCGACCGCGGCGGAAGTGTGATAATCCCTTCGTTTGCAGTAGGAAGAACTCAGGAGATGCTCTATTTCATCCGTCAGATAAAGGAAGACGGACTCGTCAAGGGACACGACGGCTTCAAGGTCTATGTGGACAGTCCCCTTGCAAACGAGGCTACCGATATATTCATGAATAATCGTGAGAGCTGTTACGATGAGGAGGCACTTTCCTTTGTGCGTCAGGGCATAAACCCTATCTCTTTTGAGGGACTTATCCGCACTGTAGGAAGTGATGATTCCCGTGCTATAAATAACGATACCTCTGCAAAGGTCATCATCTCCGCAAGCGGAATGTGCGAGGCAGGACGTATCAAGCACCACCTCAAGCATAACTTATGGAAGCCTGAAAACACCATACTTTTCGTAGGATATCAGGCATCGAACACCCTCGGAAGATCCCTTGTTGACGGCGCAAAATGTGTAAAACTGTTCGGCGAAACTGTCAGCGTAGGAGCTGAGATAAAGCAGCTTCCGGGCGTAAGCGGTCACGCTGATATGAACGGTCTTATGAACTGGGCAAAGGCAGTCAAGGGCGTTAAGAAGTTCTTCGTGAACCACGGTGAAGCAGCATCTGCGGACAGCTTTGCACTTAAACTGCGTGAGGAGCTTGGTGTGGATTCCTATGCGCCTTACAGCGGTGCTGAATTCGACCTTATAAGCGGCGAGATAACTGTCGATGCAGAACCTGTACTCATACCGAAAAAGCGCAGCAATGCAAATATGAACGTATACTACAGCGATCTTACTGCCGCAGTTGAGCGCCTTTCTGCACTTATCAAGGAGTCCGAGGGACGTACAAACGAGGATATGCGACAGCTGACAAAGAAACTGAATCAGATCTGCGATGACTGGGAACTCTGATACGATTTATAGGGGAACGTGAAATGAATAGCAACGATGAAAGAAAATACTACAATAAAAAGCTGATAAAAGAGACGTTCAAGGAAGAGATAAAAAAGCCGAAAAGCTATTTGTGGATAGATTTCCTGTCTGCCTTTATAGGCTGTATCATGGGTAATATTCTGTTACGTGTCACAGGGATAGAAGAAAAGTTCGATATGAGCATACTGAGCATGGGATTTACAGTTATTTATTCTGTTATTTGTTTCTTCCTGGTGAAGGGAGCTATTATCGGTATCAGGAAAATAATTGAAAGGAAAAGAAATTCGTGATAAAGAGATGTATCCTTATCTCTCTTGGCAACGTGATGATCATTGCAGCTGTTTTTGCAGCATCATTAGCTGCTTCAAGGGGGAATGAGATGCCGGCTTCCTTTTCTTGGAAGGTGTTCGGCAGATCACTGCTTATTTCTTCCCCCTTCATTGCAGCAGGTATTGCACTGATATGTTATAATTCACATTCACTTATCATCGACAATGCTGTTGAGAATAAAAAAAACAGAACAGGAAGAATGATACAGCAGCTTCTGTTGGTCGTTCTTTTCAGCAGTATTCTTCCATTGATGTTTTTGTTAGTGATAAAATGAAAAAAGTCCGGAAGCAGTTGTATCACTGCCTCCGGACTTTTTTGTGACGTAATTTTATTATTCATCCAGTTCTATGAGCTTTTCAAAGTTTTCGTCTATCTTCTGTTTCAGTGCGTCTATCTCGGCGCATTTGCTGTTCATTAGTTCATAGTCGGTATAGACCTCTTCCTTTGAGATCTCCTCGGTTAGAGCATCTATCTGCGCCTGGAATTCGTCTATCTCCTTTTCGAGACGCCGCATTTCGTTCTTACGTGCGGCATCGGCGCTGCGCTGCTGCTTATTGCGGTATACGTGAGCCTGTTTTTCCTTTGCGGCTTCCGCAGCCTTTGCGAATTTCTCGGCATCAGCAATTCGTTTCTGCTCAGCCTGTTCCGCTCTGAGCACATCGAGATACTTTTCAAATCCATAGTTGTGCTCACGGTACGAACCGTCTGTCAGTTCGATAAGGCGGTCCGCTATCTTGCTGAGGAGATATCTGTCATGGGATACGAATATGACAGTACCTGTATACTCCTTAAGAGCTTCCTCGATAGCTTCCTTTGAGCTGAGGTCCAGGTGGTTGGTAGGCTCATCGAGGATGAGTACATTTCCGTGCTCTTGCATCATTATTGCGAAGCAAAGCTTTGCACGTTCGCCTCCCGAGATAACACCTGTTTCCTTGAATACATTCTCGCCCACTAATCTTACCTGAGCAAGAAGGCTTCTTACTTCAAGGCCGGAAAGTGAAGGGTAGCGGCTGTGAAGCTCCTCCATAACGGTGAGTTCACGGTTTAGGTTAGTGCTTTCTTGTTCAAAATAGGATATCTTTATATTGCTGTTCCAGTGAACCTTTCCCTTGTGGGGGAGCTGTTCCTGTATTATTTTCAGAAGGGTGGATTTGCCTATGCCGTTATCACCGATTATGCCTATTTTCTCACCTCTTCTGACCTCGAAACTGACTGTATCAACAAGAGTTTTTCTTGCTGCGCCCTCTCCGACGGAAATATCGATGTCCTTGACCTTAAGTACGTCCAGAGGCGGTTCCATAGCGTAGGTGAAGTGAATTTTTGCATGTTTTGTGTCATGTACCGGCTTTTCGATGAGCTCGGTCTTTTCGAGCTGCTTGCGGCGGCTCTGAGCCATTTTTGTAGTTGAAGCACGTACCAGATTACGTGCGACATAGTCCTCCATTTTGGCTATCTCTTTCTGCTGGAGCTCATATTCCTTCTCCTGACGGGCATCGTTCTCCTCGCGCTGACGGACAAATGCGGAGTAGTTTCCTCTGTAGCGTTTCAGCGTACCTCTCTCTATCTCGCAAATGGATGTACATAGACGGTCCAGGAAATACCGGTCGTGGGATACGATGAGAACAGCGCCGCGGTAGGTTCGCAGATAGTCCTCGAGCCACATTATGGTCTTGAAATCAAGGTGGTTGGTAGGCTCATCGAGTATCAGCAGGTTAGGTTCTTCAAGGAGCAGACGTGAGATGCAGAGACGAGTCTTTTCTCCGCCGCTGAAACCTGATACCTTACGGTCCAGTTCGGCTTCCGAGAAGCCCATACCGTTGAGGATGGTACGTATCTTAACATCGGTGTTATAGCCGTCATTGGCTTCTATCCAGGATGAGAGCTGCTGGTATTCGTCTGCGGAGGAATTATCGCCCATTTCTATTTCCAGCTCTATCTCACGAAGGCGGTCAATAGCGTTGTGGATAGGAGCGAAAACCTTGTTCATTTCCTCCATGACCGTATTTTCCGAATCGAGACCGCCCATCTGTTCGAGATAACCGATAGTAGTCTTGGCAGCAAGAGAAATGATGCCGTCCTTTTCGGTAAAGCGGTCGGGCTCCACCGAACCCGTAAGTATCTTAAGGAGGGTGGATTTTCCGCAGCCGTTGTTTCCGACAAGACCTATTTTATCGCTTTCGTCAATGGTAAGCGAGATGTTTTTCAACACCTGATTGCCGTTGTAGAATTTATTTATGTTTATCAGACTTGCAAGCATAATATCTTCCTTTACGAGAATTATACCGCTCATGGAGCAGCATTTATATGATACCATATTTTTCAATTCAATTCAATGCTTTTTTGCGGGAACTTTGAAATTCAGTCTGTTATCAGAAAAAAGGGGAAGAGTTTTCATGGAAAACTGCTTCCCCGCAATTGTTTTTATGTTCTGTTAGACTGTTACTTTGCTTCGATACCTGCAAGGTTGCAGAAGTTCTTGTATTTACTGATGATGTCGTCAAGGTCATAATCAGCTATAACACCGATATACTTGCCGTCCTTGAATACATAACCTCTGTTTTCAGTTTTGGTTGGCACGAGCATAACGGAGCTCTTGCTGCCGTCGTCATCAGTGAATTCAGCACTGAATACTGCATCCGCCTTATCGGGTTTTGCTTCTATATCTATCTCGTCGGACATGATATAGTTCACGCTGTTGAATAATGCCTCGAAGCTTCCTGAAAGCTCAGCGTTTGAAAGGTCTATCTCTTCGCCGTCGTGACTGCATTTCTTTTCCTGCATGTCGACCTCAAAGCTGTCCTTGGTGTCGCCGCAGGTGAAGCTGAAGTCTGTAATTGTGTAGAGGTCAGCTCCCTGAGTCTTGTTAAGCACGTAATCTGTGATAGTATCATCGATGAAAGCAACAGAGCTTCTCGTTATCATAAGCACCTGATTGGTATCGGTGTAGAGTACATAAGCGTATTTTTCGGATTTGAAGCCTTTTCGGCTTACGAGGAAATTGCACTCTGTACCGTCGAGTCCCTTTATGGTAACTTCGGCATCGGGATCATCAAAGCCGTATTTTGAAAGGTCGGTGAGACCTTTTTCAAGCATCTGATCGGCATCAGCACGAGTTATGATCGACATTGTGCTTGTAGCTTCGGACTGTTTTACCGTAAGCATGCTGTACTTATCAGGAAGTGACCATAGACCTGTCTGCGGATCATAGGTTATCGAGTAGGTGAGTTCGCCGTTCTTTTTGACTGCGATCTCCTTGATCTCGTAATCCTTGTAAGGGATGAGGTCGTTGGCTATGATCTCGTTTTTGTCTGTAAGGAGGTAATCACCTGCCCTGTACGGGATAGCATAGATCTTGTTTTTGCCTTCTGCCATAGCGTAGAAGTAGTCGTTTGTCGGGCTTGCGGAACCGATATAAATGGTATAGTCCTTTGAGCCGTCTGAAACGGTGAGCTTATATGGATCATCAAGTCCGTATGAAGCCTTGTTTTCCTCTGTAGCCTCGCCGTAGCTTGTATCTGCGCTGAGTGATGAGATATAGGTGCAGATACTTTTCATTGTTTCCTGATTGAGCTTGAAGTTATCTCCGTCGGATGCTTCTTCAAGCAGCCATTCATTTGCTTCTTTATCAAGCTTAGCCTTGTAGGTGCCGTCAGCACATTCAATGGTTATATCGCTGATATCGCTGTAATTGATATTGAAAAGCATGTTATCTGCGATAGCCTCATTCTGTTCTTCAACTTTTTTGTCATTTTTATTCTTGACTGCAAGAAAAGCTCCGAATGAGCCGCCTGCCGCGATCACGAGACCTACAAGAGCGATTATCCGCTTGTTCATTATGCATATCTCCTTTTAAGCCATACTGCAACTCCTGCAACAGCAAGAACCACAGGTATGATCATGAATATCCTTATAGTTGATGTAGCCTGTTCTGCACTGTCGAACTTCATAGTATCGTATGAGTTTTCCTTGTTGCCTATACCCATATCGACATCACTGTCAAAGAGCCATGTATTCGAGAAAAGCGCAAGTATTCTTGAATCTGCGGTATGCATTGAGAAGTTGTTGTCATCGATAATATCGTCAGAACCGATAACGATGATCTTTCCGCCTGTCTGCTTGTTGTAGGAATAGAATCCCATACAGAGAGGGGAAGCGGTGAGCTTCTTTGCAGCTTTCTTTGTATCACTATCTCCGCCCATAGGTTCGCTCTTGATAGTGAACTTATACATGTTATTCATAACGATAGGAAGGTTTTCGATGATAGAACCCTTTTCGATAAGTGCGCTTCCCGAAGCCATATAAGAGATGCTTCTTGCGTGTGATATATAGCTTGTCATATCGGTAGATACAAGGGTGTTGATATCAGTTGTGAGGTCCTCTGTGCTGTCCTCGTCAGGGAGAGGGAATGAAACACGGAGGAAGTATTTGTCGTTCTTTTCTCCGTCACGGTCATAGTGGATGTAGTCGCTCTGAGTATCGCTGAGGATGTTGTAATCCATACCGAGCTCGAACTTTGCAAGAAGGTACTCGATATTCTTGAATCTGCCTTCTGTTTCGCATGGAGGCAGGAACATCGACATTGAACCGCCGTTATCAAGATAGTCGCTGAGTATTTCCTTGTCGGCGTCCGAGATGTCCTTCTGAGGAGCAGCAAGATAGATGATAGCTGTATCCTCCGGTATCTTCTTTTCTGCTGAAAGGTCGAGAGTGCCGACGTTGTAGTTATCGTTTCTTATAGCGCTTGCATAGCCTGCATAGTCCTTTTCAACGGTCTTGTCGCTGTAGCCCGAAAGGAAGTATACAGTAGGAAGATTACCTGTTGTGCAGACATAGAGTGCGCCTGCGATAAGCTCTTCACCTGCGTATTCAAGGATGCCTGCCGAGTCGGTCTGGAAGCACTTCTTGAAGTTTATCCGCTTTGTAGTGTCTGTCTCTTCGCATCTTACGAAGATATCACCGCTTCCGACGGAATAGCGTCCTGTAGGATTGAGTTCATCGGGCGGATTGAGCTTTGAAACGAGGTCTGGATTTTCGTTAGGATCAAAGCATGTGAGGGTGATATTGTCACGCTCTTCAAGCTTTGTGAGAGTGTGGTAGAGCGGAAGGAAACGAGGAGTCTCTTTAAGCTCGTTGAGCTGTGCAAGGAAGTAGATATCTATCTTCTTATCCGAGACCTGGTCGAGAACTTCGATGGTCTTTGGATTGAGAGTGTATTTGCCTGAAGGAGTCATATCGATGACCTTATCGGAGTATGAGAATATAAGGTTGAGCGGTATGAATATAGCAAGTACGAGAAGAGCTAAAAGCAGGGCAATAGGTCCTGAAAGGTTGAATTTTTTCTTCTTTTCCATGTGAGCTTACCCCCTGTTCCAGCGTCTTTTTTCGATGGAGATGTAGTTCCATGCGAGACACACGATAATTGCGGAAATGAAGAACACAAGGTCTGAGATACGGATAAAGCCCTGTGAGAAATAGCCGAATCGCGGACGTGCAGCAAATGAGTTGAGCACGTTCTGAAGAGTCGGATGCTGCGAGATGAAAGCGGTCTGTGAGAAACGGTCGATGAATATGAAGATGAACATGACCAGCTCACCGATTATAGCAGCGATAATGGAGTTTTCGGTGAATGACGAGATGAGCATACCAAGTGCGATGAACATGCAGCCCCAGAAGAAGAAGCCGATGTAAGCGCAAACCAGCTGACTCATTACTACCTGTCCATTTGCGGCTGTGATTATCGGGAAGATAAGCGAGCAGGCAAGCATGAACAGAAAAACGGTAACGTTTGCAAGATATTTTCCGAGAACGATCTTCAGTACGCTTACGGGCGAGGTCATAAGAAGGACCTCTGTGCCGAATTTACGCTCATCCGCATAGGACCTCATAGTCATGATAGGTATGAGGAAGATGAAGTAGAAGGTCATATTGTAGAATATCTCGGGGAATGTGAACTTGAATGTATCCGTATTCATATCACCGATAGCACTGTTGAACTGAAGTGTGAACAGGAACATGAACAGCGCTGTCAGAATGTAAGCGAAGGGTGTGAAGAAGAAGGACTGCAGTTCCTTTTTGTAAATTGAGAACATTATTCATCAGCCTCCTTGTCATTATCGTTATCTTCGTCCTCATCGGGAGCAGGTCCGAGCTCGTCAAGAAGGTCTGCAAGGTCGGAGTCCTTCTTCTTGGCATTGATGAGCTGTGAGAATACAGCTTCGAGGTCGGGCTTTTCGGTAAATATCTCAACGATCTGGATGTTGTTTTTCAGAAGCTCTGACATTATGCTGTTTCTGACTGCATCGGGATCACCGTCCACAGCAATAGTGAAGGCATAGAAATCGTTGCCTTCGGCGTCGATAGCAGTGATCTCCTTGACGCCCTCGGTCATCTCTATGATAGAAGCAGCAGGGCCTTTTGCACCCTTGATCTTGATATGTTGCACGATATTGCCTGTATAGGATTTTTCAAGGTTCTCGATAGTATCCATTGCCTTGATGTCGCCCTTGTTGATGATAACTACCCTGTCGCAGACAGCCTGTACCTCGGAAAGAATGTGGGAGCTGAAAATAACGGAATGATCGCGTTTCAGGTCCTTGATGATGCTTCTTACCTCCATTACCTGATTAGGATCGAGGCCGACTGTAGGCTCATCGAGGATAAGGAATTTCGGGTTGCCGAGGAGAGCCTGAGCAAAGCCAACACGCTGTTTATAGCCCTTTGACAGGTTCTTGATGAGCTTGTCCCTTACGTCGGTGATCTTCAGAAGATCGGAAACACGGTCGATCTCCTTTTTGCGTTTATCCGAGGGGATGCGCTTGAGACCTGCACAGAATGAAAGGTACTCTTTTACACGCATATCTGGATAAACAGGCGGTATTTCGGGAAGATATCCGATGTTCTGCTTAGCCTTTACGGGGTCCTTTGTGATGTCGGTACCGCAGATAGTTACCGAACCCGATGACATGGGCAGATAACCTGCGATCATGTTCATGGTAGTGGATTTTCCCGCACCGTTCGGGCCGAGAAAACCAAGAATCTCATTATCGTTTATTGTAAAACTGATATTGTTCACAGCTCTGTTGCTGCCATAGAACTTTGTAAGATTTTCAATAGTAATCATGAGCTTCTCCTTTCTATATTATAAATAGTATAGAACATACGGGGACGTGCTAAGATCCCTTGTGTACGTCCTTGATAAAAAAGGGCATAATAATACATTATACTGTAGTATTATCGCAGATAAATATTGACGTGAGATTAATATATTATGAACGAAATGTTAATTCAAAGAGGGCGTGATTGTTCAATCTATAGAAAAATGTTACCAAATTCATGTGTAAAATATGTGAAAGACTGTTGTTGATGAAATGAATCGTTTGGCTAAATGTTTACATCACGAAATTGTTCATAAGACGTTCATAAATCAAAAATTGCCCGCTTTTGACGGGTGGACAAAATATACAAAAAAAGGATTGATTAGCTGTGCATTGCAACAAAAAAATCATTTCAAAAAAATGAAAGTAAATCAAACTGTTGACAGGAGAAGAAATGTGGAATATAATTAGTTATGAAAATAGTTTGAGGATTGCGCACCGTTCGTGAGGCACGTCCGGTATGCAGTGTACGAAGTATTTTCGTATGCATCCCCACAGGATTCCTGCGGGGGGTCTTACATTATCCATTTTTAAACCAAAATTTTATGAGAGGGGTTAAAAACAATGATAAGCAAGAAGAATAAGGCTTTATCAGCCGCTATCCTCGCTGCTGCTATGTCAGCAACATCTGTAGTTCCTGCTTTCGCTTCAGCTGGCGAAAAGTCATCTTACGCTACAGAGTCAACTTACGCTGAGATGTTCTCATCACTTTATGATGACGTTATCACAAACGGTGAAAAGAACGGTTACCTCAGTAAGAACAACAACGGTTCCGGTTCATTCGGTATTCCGTACCACGCAAGAGAGACACTCGTAATCGAGGCTCCTGACTACGGTCACGAGACAACTTCAGAGGCTATGTCCTACATCGCTTGGGTTACAGCTATGCATGATGTACTTGCTGACAAGGGCATCATCAGCGGCAGCACAGGTGATCTCCAGAAGGGCTGGAAGACTCTTGAGGCTATCATCCCCGGCTGGTCAAAGAACGCTTACGGCGCAGATACACAGTATGAAACATTCTGGGATATCGCTTCAGCTGGTAAGATAAAGGCTGATGCTCTCTCAGAGCAGCCACAGCCTGAGGATTATCCTGATAAGCAGCAGAAGGGCGGCGACGCTTACAACCCGATCGCAGCAGACTTCGCAAGCGCTTACGGTTCTGATAACGGTTACTACCTCATGCACTGGCTCGCTGACGTTGATGACTGGTATGGTTTCGGCGGCGGCACACCAGGCGGAAACAGCGGACAGTTCACATTCATTAATACATTCCAGCGTGGTGAGCAGGAGTCTTGTTTCGAGACTGTTCCTCAGCCTTGTCTTGAAGAGCTGAAGTATGGTATGGAAACTCCTGAGGGTAAGGATGACGGTAACGGTATCAAGGCTATCTTCAATGGTATCGATAAGGTTCCGAAGCAGTATGCGTTTACAAACGCTCCTGACGCTGAGGACCGTGCTATCCAGGCAATCTATTTCGCAAGCATGAACGGCCTTAACTGCGGCGATCTTACAGGTCTTGCAGCTAAGATGGGTGACCAGTGCCGTAACGACATGTTCGATAAGTATTATAAGGCTCTCGGATGCCAGAGCATGACTGCTCCTTCTGAAAAGGAGAAGGAGAAGAGCCAGCACTACCTCATGGCTTGGTATACATCATGGGGCGGACAGCTCGAAGCAAGCTGGGGCAAGTATGAGTGGGCATGGCAGATCGGATGCTCACATGCACATCAGTTCTACCAGAATCCTCTTGCAGCTTATGCACTTGCATATGATAAGGTAATGAGCGGGGAAATGAAGGCTAAGAGCGCTGTTGATGACTATAAGATGTCATTCAAGAGACAGATCGAGTTCTATCTCTGGCTCCAGTCTGCAAACGGTCCTTTCGCTGGTGGTGCTACAAACTCTAAGAACGGTAACTACTCTAAGTATGATTCAAGCGATGCTATGTTCAACGACATGGTATACGTTGAGCACCCTGTATATGCTGACCCGGGTTCAAACCACTGGATCGGTAACCAGGTATGGGCTACACAGCGTCTTGCTGAGCTCTACTACTATGTATGCAGGGACGGCGATGCTACTGGCGGCGAGACATTCGGCGGTCTCTCACTTAAGGAAGCTCTCGAGGCTCTCCTTGACAGATGGGTTGAGTGGTTCGTTGAGAATACACAGTTCAATTACACAGACGACAAGGGCAACACAGTTGAGTATGCTATTCCTTCAAACCTCGACTGGAGCGGTAAGCCTGCTGACTGGAACGGTACATATGATCCAAATGCAAACAGCGGACTTACATGTAAGATCACTGGTTACGGCCAGGGCGACCTCGGTTGTGTATCTTCACTCTGTAATACACTTATTTACTATGCTAAGGCTAAGGATGTTCCTGCAACAGCAGCTGCAACAGATGACAATACTGATCTTGCTGCAAAGGGTCTCCGTCTTGCTAACAAGCTGATGGGCATGCAGTGGGAGCTCGGCCGCGATGAGTACGGTATCTCATTCGAGGATTGCAACGGAAGCCTTAAGAGAGTATTCCAGCAGGAAGTTTATATTCCTTCTAAGTACCACGGCACAATGCCTGATGGTTCTAAGCTCGAGAACGGCGCTACATTCGCTTCTATCCGTGAGATCTACGCTCAGGATCCTATGTATCAGGAACTTGAGAAGGCATACGAGGCTTCAGGTAAGACATCTACAGAGGGATACAAGTATCACCTCCACAGATTCTGGCATGAAGGCGATGCACTCATGACAATGGGTAACTTCGCACTTCTCTATCCAGATGTTAAGCCTTATACTCTTGCTGAGTTTAATGGCGGTACACCTTCAGTTACACCTACTGAGCCAGCTACAGAGCCACCTACAGCTGCTCCTCAGCCTACAGATCCACCTGCAACTCCTACATCTGCTGCAGTTACAGCTAACCTCTGGGGCGATGCTACATGCAACGGCGTAGTAGATCTTGCTGATGCTCTCCTCATCCTCCAGAACGTTGCTAACGCTAATAAGTACCCAATCACACCTCAGGGTATTGCTAACGGTGACGTTGTTGACAACGGCGGCGGACTTACAGGTCAGGATGCTCTTGCACTCCAGATGATCGATGCTAAGCTCCTTACACAGGGTCAGCTTCCTGTTAAGGCTTCAGATCTCACTAAGTAATTAATTACTTAGATTTGCACAAACGATTTCAAAGGACCGCTTCGGCGGTCCTTTTTGTTATATCTGAAACGAATATTACTATGGGTTGTTTTTTACGGAAAAGACTTGCATTTTTCAACAGGTAGTGCTATAATATAATAGTATAGTTATGCGATTATACAGACTTTTAACAGAAAGCAGGCGATATGGTGCTTAAAAGTATGACTGGCTACGGCCGCTCACAGATGCTTCTTAACGGAAGAGAGATACTCGTAGAGATCAGATCGGTAAATCATAGATATTTTGAATATTCTTCTCGTATCCCGAGAGCTTATAATTATATTGACGAAAAGCTTAAGGCTCTTCTGAAAAAAGGTATCTCTCGCGGTAAGGTCGAGGTTGCTGTAACTATCAACAATATCGAGGGAAAAGACTCCGTTATCGCTATCAATAAAGGCGCTGCGGAAGGCTATGTTACGGCACTCAGAAGCATTGCCGACGAGCTTTCGCTGGAGGACGACCTCTCGCTTTCAAAATTGATAAAGCTCCCCGATATATTCAATATACAGAAGGCTCCAGATGATGAGGAGCAGATATGGAACGACGTTTCACTTACAGCTCAGGAGGCTCTCGAAAGATTCGTCAGCATGAGAAGTATCGAGGGTGAAAAGCTCAGAGCCGATATCGTCAGCAAAGCGGACGGCATCATCGGTATGGTTGCTAAGGTCGAGGAACTGTCTCCAAAGACCGTTGAAAATTACCGTGCAAAGCTCACTCAGAAGCTGAATGAGATACTCGAATCAAAGGATATCGACCAGCAGCGTATTGTCACAGAAGCCGCTGTGTTTGCGGAAAAGATCGCCGTGGACGAGGAAACGGTACGCCTCAGAAGCCACATCGCTCAACTTAAGGATATGGCTGATTCCGATGAACCTGTCGGCAGAAAGCTTGATTTCATCGTTCAGGAAATGAACCGTGAGGTCAATACCATCGGTTCAAAGGCTCAGGACCTCGATATCACCAAGATCGTTGTGGATATGAAGGCTGAGATAGAAAAGATCCGCGAACAGATACAGAATATCGAATAAGGTGGAACTATGAAACTGATAAATATCGGTTACGGCAATATGATATCGTCCCAGAGGATAGTCACTATCGTAAGTCCCGATTCTGCGCCTATAAAAAGGCTCGTTCAGGAGGCTAAGGACGACGGACGTGCTATTGATGCAACTTATGGAAGAAAGACAAGAGCAGTAATTATCATGGACAGCGGACATATCGTCCTTTCGTCCCTGATAACCGAAACTCTTGCGGCAAGGATAAACGGTACAGGAGGTAATGACGAAAATGAACAGAGGTAGACTTATCGTCTTTTCTGCGCCTTCGGGATGCGGAAAGGGTACGATGCTTGCCGAGATAACAAAGAACGAAAAGTTCTGCTGTTCAGTCTCGGCTACAACACGCGATCCCCGTGAGGGAGAGATACCAAACGTAAGTTATTACTACATCACAAAGGAAGAGTTCCTTAAGAAAGTTGAGGAGAATGCTTTCCTTGAACATGCACAGTATGTTGATAACTTCTATGGCACATACCTCAGCGAGGTTGAGCCAAGACTCGAAAAGGGTATAAATGTTATACTCGAGATCGAAGTACAGGGCGCTATGAGGGTACGCGAGGCTCGTCCCGATGCACTGCTCATATTTGTTCTTCCGCCTTCTATAGCTGAACTCCGCCGCCGTCTCAACAAGAGAGGCACCGAGAAACAGGATGTTATCGAAAAGCGTATAGCTCAGGCTAAGGAAGAGATAGAATACGCTCCGAAGTACGATTACGTTATTGTCAACGACGCTCTTGAGGACGCTGTGGACGACTTTTTCAGCATTATCCGTGCTGAGGAACTGAAAGCAGCAAAATCGGGCGAATTAATAAATGAGGTGAAGAAAGATGCTTAGACCAGCAGTAAACCAGATCATATCCAAGAATGAGAGCTGCTATTCTCTCGTTATCGCTGTTGCAAAACGTGCGAGAGAGATCGCTGAGGAACTCTATGAAAACGGCGAGACGCTCGAGGAAAAGCCTGTAAAGACCGCTGTTGAGGAGCTTGCAAGCGGTAAGTGCAAGATCGTCAGCACACTGAACGAGGAATAATATGTCCCGTATCGCGGAAGTTGCCGTAAGCGGAACTGCTTACTCATTTGATATGCTGTTCAGCTATGCTGTCCCCGAATGGTTAGATATCAGAGAGGGATGCAGAGTGCTGGTGCCCTTCGGCAGGGGCAATAAGCGCAGGATCGGCGTAGTTATGAAGATATCGGAGGGCGATACCTCCGCTCTCAAGCCGCTGGCCGATGCTGTGGATGCCGAACCTGTCATATCGGGTGAGCTTCTGGAACTGGCGGTATATCTCCGCGAGCATACCTTCTGTACATACTTCGAGGCTGTGAAGATAATGCTTCCCCCGGGTATGGGCGTGAAGGTCAGGGAAAAATATTCCATTCCGCGTAACAGCGCTGTTCAGGGAGAGATAAGCGATGAGGCACGGGAGCTTTTCAGCTCTCTTGCATGTGCTTCGGGTGAAAAGGAACTGAACGAGCTGATCGAAAACTATATCACAGAAAACGGCAGGCTTCTCATCGATGAACTCTGCGAGGCAGGTGTACTTGCCTCGAATAACGTGTTCAGGCAGAATGTAGGGGATGCCTCTGTGAAAATGGTAAGGCTCTCGGAGAAGTATCTCAGTGATCCGCAGAGCTTCAGCCTTACTCCGAAACAGCAGAAGGCTGCGGTATTCCTTGCGGAATACGGTTCGGCGTCGGTAAAAGAAGCCGCATATATGTGCGGAGTCACCGATACCGTGATAAAGCGCCTTACAGCAAGCGGAGCGGCTGTAGAGTACGACATGGAGGTCTACAGACACGTAGAGGACGGCTCGGAGGGATCATGTGATCCTGAGGATACGGTACTTTCCGATGAACAGCAGAAGGTACACGATGCTGTACTCGGACAGATGTTCGAGAGAAAACCATCTGTATTCCTGCTTCACGGTGTTACGGGAAGCGGTAAGACTTCCGTTTTTGAGAAACTAATAAACGATACCATAAAGCTCGGACGTCAGGCGATGCTTCTGATACCCGAGATAGGACTTACTCCTCAGATGCTGAGGAGGTTCAGGTCGCTTTTCGGCGAAAGAGTAGCAGTTATACACAGCGGTCTTTCACTGGGACAGCGTCTTGATGAATACAAACGAATAAAACGCGGCGATGCGGATATCGTAATAGGTACAAGAAGTGCTGTTTTTGCACCTCTTTCGGACATCGGACTCATTATTATCGATGAGGAGGGCGAAAGGACTTACAAGTCCGAGAGCTCACCGAGGTACAGCACCCACGATATCGCGAAGCAAAGGTGCGGAAAGCATGATGCGGTACTGCTCCTTGCCTCTGCAACGCCTTCCATAGAGAGCTATTATCTCGCCGAAAGGGGAGTATATAAGCTCCTTGAAATGAAAAAAAGGTACAGCAGCAGTCCTCTGCCAGAGGTCACAATGGTGGATATGAACCTCGAAAGGGAGGAGGGCAATCCTTCGGAGTTCAGCCGGCGGCTCGTTGAGGAGATAAACCTCAACCTGAAAAACGGCGAACAGAGTATACTTCTGCTCAACCGCAGAGGTTACCACACTATAATAAGCTGCTGCGACTGTCACCAGCCCGTGTATTGTCCCAACTGTTCGGTGCCACTTACCTTCCATAAACGCAACGGCAGGATGATGTGTCACTACTGCGGCTATACAGGCGAACCTGTGAAAAAGTGTCCCTCATGCGGCTCGGAAAAGCTCATAAGTATGGGCTTCGGCACACAGCGCCTTGAAGAGGAACTCGGCACATATTTCCCCTCCGCAAGGATACTCAGAATGGACGCTGATACCACTTTTTCCCGCTATTCCTACGAGAAGAACTTCGCCGACTTCAGAAACGGCGAATACGATATAATGATAGGCACCCAGATGATAGGCAAGGGACTTGATTTCCCGAATGTCACGCTGGTTGGTGTACTTTCAGTTGATAAGGCGCTTTACGCAGGAGATTTCCGAAGCTATGAGCGTACCTTTTCCCTGATAACTCAGGTAGTCGGACGAGGCGGAAGAGGCGAAAGAAAGGGACGCGCAGTCCTTCAGACCTTCATCCCCGACCACTACATCATGAACCTTGCTGCAGAACAGGACTACAAGGGATTCTACAGAGAGGAGATTGCTATACGCAAAGTAATGGTCTTTCCGCCCCTTTGCGATATGTGCATCTTCTGTTTCACCGCCGATGACGAAGTTACTGTGAAGAACGGTGCGGATGCGGTCATCGCTCTTATGAACGTCCGTCTTAAGGAACTTCAGCCGAAAACTCCCGTGAGAGTTCTGGGACCTGTAAGGTGTTCCTATGGACGAATAGGCGGCAGATACCGCTACAGGATAATCATGAAATGCAAGAATACCGCAGAAATGCGCGGATTTATAAGCAGAGTCCTGACAGAAGGGGCAAAGCTGAAAGAAATGGCAAAAGTGACTCTCTATGCCGATATGAACGGCGATGTGGGAGTATGAAAGGATAGATACCAATGGCATTAAGAAAAATACTCACAGATAAGGACGAAATGCTCCACAAGGTATGCAAGCCCGTTGAAAAGTTCGACGACAAGCTCGCACAGCTTCTGGACGATATGCACGAAACCCTCGACAAGGCGCAGGGACTTGGTCTTGCTGCACCTCAGATAGGCATTTGCCGCCGCATATTCATCATGCACCTTGAGGAAGGCAGCTTCGAGGCTATAAACCCCGAAGTTACCATGAAAAAAGGCAAGCAGCGCGTACAGGAGGGCTGTCTCTCATGCCCGAATGTATGGGGATATGTAACACGTCCCAAGAGCTGTCACCTTAAGGCTCAGGACAGAAACGGCAACTGGTACGAAATGGACTTCACCGACCTCGGAGCGCAGTGTACCTGCCACGAGAATGACCACCTTGACGGCCATGTATTCACCGAGATAGTTGAGGAGTTCTTTGTGCCCGAAGAGGAGGAGTGACCTTGAAGATAGTATTTATGGGAACTCCAGATTTTGCGGTGCCGTGCCTCAGAACGCTTGCCGAAAGCAGTCACGAGGTAGCGGCAGTATTCACTCAGCCTGATAAGCCGAAGGGAAGAGGCTACAAAATGATACCTACTCCCGTAAAGGCTGCTGCGGAGGAATACGGTCTGCCCGTGTACCAGCCGCTGTCGCTGAGAAAGGGCGAGGATGCAGAGGAAGCAATGAATATTTTGAAGGATATTGCTCCCGACCTTATAGTTGTAACTGCTTACGGACAGATACTTCCGAAGGAGATACTCGAACTCCCGAAGCACGGATGCATCAATATACATGCTTCACTTCTGCCGAAATACCGCGGAGCTGCGCCTATAAACTGGGTAATACTCAATGGCGAGACTGAAACAGGTGTTACCTCCATGCAGATGAGCGAGGGACTTGATACAGGCGACATGCTTATCAAAAAGTCCACTGATATAGGCAAAAACGAGACATATCAGGAGCTTTATGCACGCCTTTCAGCAATGGGCGGAGAGGTCCTTGCAGAGACTCTGGATGCAATAGAGAACGGTACGCTTTCTCCCGAAAAGCAGGATGATTCACTTTCCTGTTATTCCCCGATGATACGCAAGGAAATGAGCGCGCTGGACTTCACATGGTCCGCAGAGAAGATACACAATACCATCCGCGGAGTTACAGGCTTCACTATGCTGGGCGGAAAGCGTCTCAAGGTATTTGCGTCTGAGATCTCGGACAATATTGCTCATGGCGAGGCTGGTACTATCGCCGATCCAAAATGCTTTGCAGTCAACTGCGGAGACGGAGTTGTAGTATTCCGTGAAGTGCAGCTTGAAGGCAGCAAACGTATGAAGACTGAGGATTTCCTCAGAGGAAAGAAACTCGAAAAAGGTGAAAAATTAGGCTGACAAGGAGGATGAATATGGATATACTCTTTTATATCGTCATTATAACCCTGCCGCTTCTAGCATCGCTCAACGTAAAAATGACGTTCAAGAAGTACAGTACAGTCGAGAATTCAAGGGGACTCCGTGCAGAAGATGTTGCAAGAAGGATACTCGATGCAAACGGTCTTTATGACACTAAGATCGAGCATGTCAACGGCAATCTCACCGATCACTACGATCCCACGGATAACGTAGTCCGCCTTTCTGATGCGACTTACGGAAAGACTTCCGTTGCAGCTATCGGAGTTGCTGCTCACGAATGCGGACACGTATGTCAGCATGCCGAGAATTACACTCCTATCGTTATAAGAAGCAAGATCGTACCTGCTGTGTCGATATGCTCTAAATTCTGGTATTTTGCATTCCTCATAGGTGTTCTGGTATTCAACTATGCAAGATCGCCTTTCATGATATACGTAGGTATCGCTATGTTTTCAGCCGTAGTTCTGTTCCAGCTTGTAACTCTCCCTACAGAGCTCAATGCAAGCGGCAGAGCACTGAAAACTCTCGAAACTGAAAGCATACTCGAAGCAGACGAGATAGCTCCTGCAAAGAAGGTGCTGACAGCAGCTGCAATGACCTATGTTACGGCACTTGTCACATCTATCCTCCAGCTTCTCCGTATGCTGGCAATGGTAAACAGAAGAAGATAATGACAGATCCGAGATACCTTGCTGTCAAGCTTCTGAACAAGACTTTCAGGAACGGCAGCTATTCAAATCTACAGCTCAGCGCAGGACTTGATTCCGCTGAACTCAGCGACAGGGACAAGAAACTCTGCTCAGCTATCTACTATGGAGTGATACAGCGCAGGATAAGTCTGGACTGCGTCATAGACAGGCTTTCAAGCCGTCCCGTTGCCAAAATGGACGATGCAGTGGTAAATATACTCCGTTCGGGTATTTACCAGCTTGCCTATATGGACTCCGTACCCGATAACGCCGCAGTGAACGAGAGCGTATCACTTGCGAAGCGTTTCGGAAAGACCAGTGCTTCGGGTATGGTAAATGCTGTGCTCCGCTGCTTTATCCGTCAGGATAAGGCGATTTACACTGAAAAGACGGAGGATGTAAAGTCACTGTCGATAGTTTATTCCTGTCCCGAGGAAGTGGTCCGCAGTCTTGAAAAGGACTACGGCAGGGAATTCACCTTGAAATTCCTTGAACGCTCCGTGGAAAAGGGACACACTTATCTCCGCAGGAATCAGCTTAAATGCACAGCAGAGGAGCTGAAAAATGCTCTCGGAGGGATAGACGCCGCTGAAACAGGGGATGAGCTTCCCGAATGTATGTGCGTCACCGATGGCGGAAATGTTACAGCTACAGAAGCCTTCGCAAAGGGCTTCTTCCATGTGCAGTCACAGGCTTCGCAGTATTGCTGCCGTGCGCTTGCACCGACAGAGAGCGATACGGTGCTTGATATGTGCGCAGCTCCGGGAGGAAAGACCTTCACTATGGCGGAAATGATGAACGGCAAGGGCAGGATCTACGCTTTTGACCTTCACGAAAAACGTGCGGAGCTGATACGCAGGGGAGCCGAAAGGCTCGGACTTGAAAACATCACTGCTGCGGCAGGAGATGCGACAAAGTTCAACAGCGAACTGCCTTCATTCAGCAGGATACTCTGCGATGTGCCCTGTTCGGGACTGGGCGTTATAGCAAAAAAACCCGAGATAAAGTACAAGAAGCTTTCGGAATTTGAAAGACTTCCAGAGATACAGTACAGCATAGTTCAGAACGCTCTGAACTATCTGGAAGCAGGCGGAGAGCTTGTCTACTCCACCTGTACCGTCCGAAGGGCGGAAAACGATGATGTCTGTGACAGACTTCTCAGAGAGCATCCCGAGGTGGAAGCGGTTGAGCTTCCGGAGATGCTCGGGAAAAAATTCGGCTGCCGTGCGACGCTTTCGCCGCTGGACGGCTTCGATGACGGCTTTTTCATTGCAAAGTTCAGAAAGAAAAAATAAGGCGGTGATCAATTGGAAAAAACGGATATCCTCAGTCTGTCTCTTGAAGAAATAGAGAAGGTCCTTGTGGCAAACGGAGAGAAAAAATTCAGGGCGAAACAGGTCTTCCAGTGGCTTCATGTAAAAAGAGTGTTTGATTTTGATAAAATGACTGATATATCTGTCCAATTGAGAGGGCGGCTGAAAGAAATTTTTTGTATAAATGGACTATTTGTGCAGAAAAAGCTTGAATCTCATATGGATAATACGGTAAAATATCTTTATGGGCTTTCAGACGGCAATTTTGTCGAGACTGTTCTCATGGAATATAACTACGGTCACAGCATCTGTGTTTCAACTCAGGTGGGGTGCAAAATGGGGTGCAGGTTCTGCGCTTCGGCTATCGCAGGATACGTCAGAAGTCTTGAACCTTCAGAGATCCTCATGCAGATATATGAGACGGAAAAGAACTCGGGCGTAAAGGTCTCGGGGATAGTCCTTATGGGCATCGGCGAACCGCTGGATAACTACGATAATGTGGTGAAGTTCCTTAAGCTCCTTTCCGATAAGAACGGCAACAATATGAGCCTGAGACATGTTTCACTTTCGACCTGCGGAATTGTTCCGAGGATATACGACCTTGCGGAGCTTCGGCTGGGACTTACCCTTTCGGTATCGCTCCACAGTGCGGATAATGTCCGAAGAAGTGAAATAATGCCCGTCAACAGAACATATAATATAGAAAAGCTCCTTGAAGCCTGCCGGTACTACATCGACAGAACGGGACGGCGCATAACATTCGAGTATGCTGTTATCGACGGAGTCAATTCATCAGAGGCGGATGCGGACAAGCTTGCATCACTTCTGAGAGGCATGAACTGCCACGTTAACCTTATCCCTGTGAATAAGGTGAAAGAGAGAAATTATCATACCGCAAGATCGGGAGTTGTTGAATTTGCAAAGCTCCTTGATAAACGCGGTATAAACGCTACCGTGAGAAGAACTCTCGGAAGCGATATAGAAGCGGCATGCGGTCAGCTGAGGCGTGATGCCGCAGAACAGAACAGAAATGAGAAAGGAGGTGCGGATCGGTGAGATTCAGATTCGGTACGGATATCGGTCTGAGACGAGAGGAAAATCAGGACGCTGTAAGATGTGAGTATTTCGGTCACAATATCCTGGCTGTCGTGTGCGACGGCATGGGCGGAGAACGTGCAGGCAAAGAGGCAAGCAGCCTTGCGATCGACGAGTTCTTCCAGCATTTTTCAGAGAGCTACAGCGAGAATCTCGACGATGAAGCGATCCGTAACCTGCTGATTAAATCAGTCTCGGCGGCAAATACCGTGATCTATACCCGCGCAAGGCTTGATTTCAAGAACTTCGGAATGGGTACGACCTGTGTGGCTGCATTCGTAACAGCGAATACGGCTTATATCATAAATGTCGGCGACAGCCGCGCTTATCTTATCGCAGAAAATGGTCTGCACCGCATAACTACCGACCACAACGTTTCTACGCTGCTCTTTGAACAGGGTAAGATAACCGAGGAAGAGGTAGAGAACCACCCCCAGAAGCATATGCTCGTAAGGGCGGTAGGCGTTGAAAAGACTGTTACTGCTGACACATTTATACTTGACTACACAGATAAGATCAGCTTGCTGCTCTGTTCTGACGGTCTGTCGGGATATTGCAGCGATGATGAAATATACAGCGTTATCGCCAAAGCGGAATTTGACGATATTGCACAGGAATTGATCAATCTTGCTCTGAATAAGGGCGGCCGTGACAATGTTACGGTTGCGGTAATTTCGGACTGATACAGGAGGAAGGAAACAATGGATAAGTACATTGGCAAAAAGCTCGATGGCAGATATGAGATAACCGAGCTGATAGGCGTTGGCGGAATGGCTGAGGTCTATAAAGGTGTTGATGTTATCGACAACAAAGCGGTAGCGATCAAGATACTCAAAAAGGAGTATGCGGAAAATGAGGAGTTCCTGAGAAGGTTCAGGAATGAATCAAAGGCGATCGCAGTTCTCTCACATCCTAACATAGTAAAGATATATGATGTGGGATTCTCAGAGAAAATACAGTATATCGTCATGGAATACATCGACGGTATCACTCTCAAGGAGTATATCGAAGAGGAAAAGGTCCTCACATGGAAGGATACCGTACACTTCGTTATACAGATACTCCGTGCACTTCAGCACGCTCACGACAAGGGTATAGTTCACCGTGATATCAAGCCCCAGAACATCATGATGTTCAACGACGGCACTATCAAGGTCATGGACTTCGGTATTGCCAAATTCGCAAGAGAAGAGGGCAAGACAGCTACCGATCAGGCTATCGGAAGCGTACACTATATCAGTCCCGAACAGGCAAGCGGTGCAGTAACAGACGCAAAGAGCGATATCTACTCAGTGGGCGCTATGATGTACGAGATGCTCACCGGCAAGAAGCCTTTCGACAGCGACAACCCCGTTGCTATTGCTGTTATGCATATGCATGATATCCCCGAAAGACCAAGAGCTATCAATCCCGATATTCCCGATGGTCTTGAAGAGATAGTCCTCAGAGCTATGGAAAAGGATCCTGATGACAGATACCAGACAACAGCAGAGATGATATCTGATATCGAGAAGTTCAAGAACGATCCTAAGATGACATTCGGCTACTATGAGGAAGAAACAGAAGAGACCGAGGACGTAAGATACTTCGATCAGCAGAAGGCTCCCGAGGCTCAGGCGCCTCAGCAGAACTATCAGGCACAGCCTCAGCCCGCTTATGCAGGTGCAGGTGCAGGTGCAGGATATATGGCTGATCAGCAGTACGGCGGCGGACAGCCTCCGCAGCAGCAGGCTTACGGAAACGTTTACAATAACGACGATTACTATGAGGACGAGGAAGAGGAAGAAGAGGAGGAGCGCGGTTCACTCGTTGTTCCTGTTCTTACCGCTGTAGTCGTAGTAGTTATCATAGTTGCAGTTATATTCATTGCAACACTTCTCAGCGGACTCCTTAAGGGCGGCGACAAGAGATCCAAGCTTGAAATGCCCGATGTTGTTGGTATGGACTTCAACGATGCTGTGAACATGTGGGGTACAAACCTCCAGTTCCAGGAGGACGGACAGGAATACAACCCTGCTGAACCGGGTACTATCATTTCCCAGAGCATTGAAGCAGGTGCAGAGTTCAGAAAGGGCGACGTAGTAAAGGTAAAGATCAGTAAGGGACAGGAAACGGTCGAAGTTCCGAACTGTGTCAATATGAATCAGGAAATAGCCAAGGATCAGCTGCGAAAACGAGGGCTTGAAGTTGAAGTACGAAACTCCTCCAGTGCAGAAGTCCAGAAGGGCTATGTAATCAGCTCTGAGCCTGAAGCAGGCACTACAGTACACAAGGGACAGACGATCCTTCTGTACGTAAGTATGGGTGCTGAGGCAGGTCAGGTAAAGGTTGACGATTACGTTAAGATGTCCGTTGACGACGCTGTAACAATGGCAGAGTACAAGGGACTTAAGCCTAAGACAGAGCTCGTTGCTTCTTACGAGGACGAGGGCAAGGTCGTTAAGCAGTCCATCGACAAGGGCGAAAAGGTAGAGATCGGTACAGAGATCGTATTCCAGGTAAGTAACGGTAAGAAGCCTGACGGCGTTATCGCATTTACAGTTCCGTTCCCTGCTGAAGCAAACGGAAGATTCGCTATCGACTTCATCCTCAGAGATGAAGAGGGCAAGGTTAAGCCTGTATCATCAGGTAACTTCATCTGCCCTGAGATGTCATCCATCACAACAGATATCGAGGGTTCAGGCGAGCATGTATCAGTACAGGCAATGCTTACAAACCTCAACAATAACGCAAGAGCACAGATCGGTTCTTACACATTCAACTTCGCAACACAGAGCTACAGCTCTGACGGTAACGAGGATATCTGGGGCGCATTCAGCCAGGTAGGCGGATTCAATATTCCTACCGAAGCTCCGCAGGAGGTAGTTGAAACTCCTACAGATGCACCTGTTGTTGAAGCACCTACAGAGTGGGTTGATCCTAACCCACAGCCAACTCAGGATCCTATCACAGGTCAGACACCTGTTCCGGGTGCAAACGGCCAGTGGGTAGACAATGTATGGGTTTGGTACCAGCCTGGCGTTAACGGCTTCTGGAACGATCAGGGCCTCTGGGAATGGAACGAACAGTGACAAACGCTAAAACAAGCGGAATAATAACGAAATGCTTAGGGGGACTCTACACTGTAGAGTCCCCTGTGGGTATATATGAGTGTAAAGCGAGAGGAGTATTCCGCAGCAAGGGTATAAGTCCCTGCACAGGCGACCGTGTTACCGTTGAAAACGGGGTTATCACGGAGATAGAGCCACGCAGGAACCATATCATAAGACCTCCTCTGGCAAACCTTGACCAGATAATATTCATAGTGTCCACAGTAAGTCCTGCGCCGAATTATCTGCTGTTGGACAAGTTCATAGCCGTTGCGGAGTATAAGGGGATAACTCCCGTTATGATAATTACAAAGACGGACCTCGGTGACAGCAGCGGCATACATGAGATATACGAGAAAATTGGTATAGAAGTTCTTGAAGCGGATTACGGCGATGAAAGCTCTATACAGAAGGTTAGAGAACTGCTCAGCGGCAGGATAAGTGCTTTTACGGGCAACTCTGGTGCAGGGAAGTCCACTCTGCTCAATGCGGTTGAACCCGAACTCAATATAGCTACGGGAGAGATAAGCCGCAAGCTTGGCAGAGGAAGACACACTACTCGCCACGCAGAGCTTTACAAGCTCAGGGACGGCGGATATATCGCAGATACTCCCGGCTTTTCTACCTTCGAGACCAACAGGTATGATATAATCCGCAAGGAGGAGCTTGCAGGCTGCTTCCGGGAGTTTTCCGAGCTGACTGATAACTGCCGTTTCCGTGACTGCTCACATACCTGCGAAAAGGGATGCGCCGTAGTTGAGGCGGTGGAGTCGGGAGACATACCGAAAAGCCGTCATGAAAGCTACTGCACAATGTACGAGGAAGCAAAACAGCTCAAGGAGTGGGAACTGAAATGAAAAGATGCCATATTTTTGCAGGCGGAGACCTGGGAAAGATAGCTGATTACTGGTTCCCGAACCACGGCGGCTACGTTATATGTGCCGACAGTGGATACAAACACGCAAAGAAGCTTGGACTCGTCCCCGACCTTCTTGTGGGAGACTTTGATTCGTACACAAGGAAGCTTCCGAAGGGGGTTGAAGTGTATCGTTCCGTGCCGGAAAAGGATGATACCGATACACTTATGGCGGTCAAGATAGCTATAGAGCGAGGATATACCAACATTTACCTTTACGGAGCACTTGGCGGACCTCGTTTCGACCATGCATTTGCCAACATACAGACTATGCTATACGCCCGTGAACACGGTGCGAACCTTATCCTCATCGGTAACGGCACACTGCTTCTGCAAGGTGAAGGTGAGGCAATGTACACCGAGGAAAGCAAGCGCTGGGGGTACAAGTACCTTTCGGTGTTCGCCATAACCGAGACCGTGAAGATAAAAAGTCTCAGGGGAGTGAAATACCCTCTGGAAAACTACGAAATGAAGTCCTCATTTCCGATCGGAGTCAGCAACGAGATAACCGACGGACAGGCTTTCCTCGATATCGAAAGCGGACTTGCACTTGTGATACAGTTATGAAGTAACATGATTCCTTCTGCTGAATATAATGAAATATAGGTTCAGCAAAGGAGGAGAGCAGATGAAAATAGTAATCATAAAGAGTCCGAAGGTGCTTTCGGGGATACTGAGAGTGGTATTCGGCATAAAAAAGGAAGAAGAATAGCAAAACGGCGGACAGTGTCCGCCGTTTTATTTTGTAGCCTTAAGCTTTTTCCGTGAGCGTATGATCGTAAATAACAACATAGTTAAAAGAGTACCTGTAAGCGCTCCCGAGGTGTCTATCAGTACATCCGTGAACTGACATGAGCGTCCAGGGACGAAATACTGGTGAAGTTCATCCGAACACGCATACAGGAAACAGAATATCATGTTCACCGCAGTACCCTTGCTTAGCAGCTTACGCCTGCCTGCCGTAAGGGACGAAAAGAATCCCAGTGCGGTGTAAACGGTGAAGTGGGCCAGCTTTCTGATGATGTGTTCCACCTTATCCATTGTCGCCTGCTGCTCTGCAGGAGACATCTCGTCGTAATCGGGTGTAACTATTGATATGACTGCTCTGGTTATCATTCCGCTTTTATCCGATGATTCGTCCGAATTATCACAGGAAAACATGAATATAACTGCCATGCAGACCAGTGTCATGAGTCCTGCCGCAAGACGAGCTGCAAGTTTTTTGGTATCCAATACAGTGACCTCCGAATAATTATTTACCTTTGAACATTATACTACAGACTGAAAAAATTGTAAAGATGTGAAAATTGTAACCATTTAGTAACCATTAATTTGAAAAATGCCTTGTAAATCGCAATTGTTCATGGTATAATAATTTATATATGGATTATTTTGGTTTCAGACATGCTGAGAAACATACCTCGCAGCCTTTTTCTTACGGGGTGATTCGCGCTCTCTGCGGCTGATGGTACAGTGAATGTCTGCATATCTTCGGAGGTAAAGATGAAGGGACTTTTTTCAAATATATGGACTAAGCGTTTTTTTGCCCTGATCGGCGCGCTGTATACCGTGGGCGTTTGTAAGCTGTGTTACTACTCGATCTTCTACAACATACATATAGATTCGCGCGGTTCGGTATGTCTTGCAGTTTCGGCAGTTTCTCTGCTGGCACTCATCATCATGCTCTATACGCGCAAACAGGTTATAACACGTATATGCAGCTTCGTTATACTGGCTGCGATGCTTCCGGTGGTCCTTCTGTATTTTGGCGAATGGGAACTGATCTTCCCGATAGTCATAACGGGAATCATAATACTGTTGTTGTCAGGCGCAGGTGAAGGAGCTAAGACCGCACTCGGTACGATAATCCTTCTTATGTATATTTTCGGAGCGCTTGGTTACTTCCTGTTCACTTCGTTCTTCGTTTCCTCCGCAAAGCAGGAGGTTGTTGAAAAGGGAGTTTCTCCTTCAGGCAAATACCGCTACGAGATAGTCAATACCGAGGACAGCTCCAACGGAAGTACGGCTGTTTATGTAGAGCCGAACTACGCAGATGTGACCTATCCGAACGTTACATTCACACTTAAGAATATATCAAGAGTCGTTTATCTCGACCGTCCGATATGCCAGGAGATCAATATCGACTGGAATACACAGACACGTAAGGAAGTTACAAGTCAGCTTAACAGTATATCCGACAACATAAAGGTCAACCTTTCAGACAGTGAGCTTGAAAAGCTCGGTCATAGCTGTGACAGCAGACTTCAGCTTGCTAATGTCAATGTTTACGATCTCTTTGCTATAGGAAAGACTGCTCACGATGTTGATCCTATCAGACTTGATACACTTGATGAAAAGCAGCTTGCACACTTCGGTGTCGGCAAGGACGCTTCAGGCAGATATTACGTACTTGAGCCTTCCGATGAGCTTCTTGAAGAAACAGAGATCGAGAGAGGTCAGACAGTGTTCTTCTCCGAACTCGACAGCAAGGGATTTGCTCAGTTCAACAAGGATAACCGTGATGAGTACGGAAGCGAACTCTATACGATCGAGAAAGACAATTCGATAGAGCTTGCTTCACTTACCGATGAACAGCTTGCCGAACTCGGCGTATCCGACCAGGGCGACATAATGACGTTCAACGGAAAGATATGCTTCCGCTTCTATGTTGCGGAAATAGAGGACTACTTCAATACAGAAAAAAGAAAATTATCAGTAGATCTTCTCAACTCTTAAGTTTACAAGGGGCACAGCTCCTTGATATAGAAATGAAAAAAAGGCGGAAAGACCGCCGTATGTGTAGACCGCGAAAAGCGGATTATGAAAGGAAACAAAATAATGGATGAAACTATGATCTTTGACGGGCATAGTGTATCTGCGCCCGCAAACACTCAGACGGAGTCTGCTCACGCATCAGAAAATGATACAGCAACTAAAGTAATATCAATGAAGGCAGTCAGACTAAAGAAAAATTTCAGGAACAGTGAGGCGGCGTCCCCTATGGAAGCTACAAAGAATATCAACAGCGAAACAGAAAAAGTACAGCCTGCCGAACAGGCAATGGCTGAACCTTCTCAGCAGGAGGAGCAGATACAGGAAACTGTAAGCGAGTCCGCTGAAGTTAAAACTGCTGAAAAAAAGCCTGTAAGCAAGGCTAAAAAGAGAAAGCTGAAGCTTTCATGTCCTGCAAAGACGATATTCATGTCATTTGTTTTTGCAATGTGGATCTTCGGAAACTTCTTCGTACTGGCAAACAATATGACTTTCCAGTTCTATTTCTCATTCCTTACTATGTCGGCTACTTTTGCCCTGCTTTGTCTTGAACGCTGGTTTGTTCGCATGAGATACATTGGCGTGAGCATTATCATACAGCAGATAACTCTGATAGCTGCATGGGTATTCTACATACGCCATGCTTCCGAGCCTGTTTCACACTGGATGGCTCTTATGTATGCAGGCTACCACCTTGTAATGCCTTCATGTATGCTCCTTGTTGGTCTGGTATTCAGAAAGATCGGAAGAACTGTACAGGCAATTACAGACAAGTTCAACGCAAGAGTTGCAAAGGTAAAGGAAATACAGGCAAGACGTGCTGCAAGAGCAGCTGTGGCAGCTGTACCTCAGCCCGCAGGCATGGAAGTACTTACAACTCCCGAGGTTGCAGAAGAAGCTGTTCACAATCTTTCTGCAGCAGAGGACAAGCACGAGTCGGCTGAAAGCAGCTCGACAGTTGCATAAGATATTATATCAATGTATATAACGGGCGGAACTGCTTTACAGTTTTCCGCCCTTATGAATAAAGGGATAACAGAATGATGTAATGGTGTATAGATGAGAAAAGGTATATGAGCAAGCTCATATTATCAATAAATTACGGACTTACATTGTAGGTCCTGAAAAGGAGTGCTATTATGTCATACGTTATTGGAGTGGACTGCGGTACCAGCGGTACAAAGACAGTCCTTTTCGATGAAAAGGGAGCCGTTATCGCTTCCAAAACAGTTGAATACCCCATGTATCAGCCTAAAAACGGCTATGCTGAACAGGAACCCTCTGACTGGTCAGATGCTATGGTCAATACCATAAAGGCTGTTATGGCGGCAAGCGGCGTAAAGAAAGAGGACGTTAAGGGTATCGGCATTTCGGGACAGATGCATGGTCTCGTTATGCTGGATAAGGATAACAATGTTCTTCGCCGTTCCATCATCTGGTGCGATCAGCGTACAGCTGCTGAGGTAGATGAGATGAACCGTATAGTAGGCAGAGACAAGCTGGTAGAGATAACAGCTAACCCTGCACTTACAGGCTGGACTGCTGCTAAGATACTCTGGGTAAAGAACAACGAACCTGAGGTCTACTCAAAGGTAGCTCACATCCTTCTTCCTAAGGATTATCTCAGATTCATACTTACAGGCGAATATGCAACTGAAGTTTCAGACGCTTCAGGTATGCAGCTTCTTGATGTTCCTAACCGTAAGTGGTCCGATGAACTTCTTACTGCTTTTGAGATAGACAAGAACTGGCTTGGCAAGGTTTACGAGTCCTGTGAGGTAACAGGTAAACTTACAAAGGCAATGGCTGAGACTCTTGGACTCTGCGAGGGTACTATCGTTGTGGGCGGCGCAGGAGACAATGCCGCAGCTGCTGTTGGTACAGGCGTTGTTGAGGACGGTAAGGCTTTCACAACTATCGGTACTTCAGGCGTTGTATTTGCTCACACTTCCGATATCTCTATCGACAAGCAGGGCAGAGTTCATACATGCTGTGCGGCTGTTCCGAATGCTTGGCACGTTATGGGCGTTACACAGGGTGCAGGACTTTCACTGAAGTGGTTCAGAGATAATTTCTGCATGACTGAAAAGGAAACAGCTAAGCTTATGGGCGTTGATGAGTATTACCTCATGGATAAGCAGGCTGAGACTGTTCCCGTAGGCGCAAACAGACTTCTCTATTTGCCATACCTTATGGGTGAAAGAACTCCTCATCTTGATCCTGATGCAAGAGGAGTATTCTTCGGACTTTCGGCAATTCACACACGTAAGGATATGCTCCGTGCAGTTCTTGAGGGCGTTACTTATTCTCTCCGTGACTGCGTTGAGGTATTCCGTGAAATGAACGTAAATGTAAATGATATGATGGCATGCGGCGGCGGCGGTTCTTCACCGCTCTGGAGAAGCATGCTGGCTGACCTTTATAACTGCAATGTAAAGACAGTTGCTTCAAAGGAAGGTCCCGCACTTGGTGTTGCTATACTTGCAAGCGTAGGCGCAGGTATCTACAGCAGCGTTACTGAGGCTTGCGGAGCTATCATCAAGACAGATAAGGTACAGGAGCCAAAGGCTGAGAACGTTCCCGAATATGAGAAATACTATCAGCTCTACAGAGAGATCTATCCTGCACTTAAGGCGCAGTTTGCAAAGCTTGCTTCACTCTGATGATATTACAAGTCCACCGTTTTTTGCGGTGGACTTTTTCGCTGTTGATAGCATGTATGATATTGTCGTTCAACGCAGTTTTTATGCGATATTGACCAAATTGCAGAAAGTACTTGAAATTTGCAAAGAGTTGTGATATAATTTCTACAATGGATGTTTGTATAATTTTGTACATATTTCAACAGTGTGATATGTGCAATATATTGCGAATGTTGAACACTTCACTATTACTAAAAAGCAATTATTGGTCAATTCAAATCTGAAAAGGAGGAATTAATATGAAATTAAGAAAAACACTCTCTGTCCTTGCTGCATCGGTCCTTTCACTTACCTGTGTGCCTTTTTCTGCTGTTGCCGCAGATGTGGATACCGTTTCAGAGGCAGAATCAGAACCTGAAACAATTATCCCTGATTTCCCTGATGAGGTCTTTGACCAGTTCAACTTGAGCAAAGAATACGGAATTGCTTCAAATCAGTATGCCGAGGATACAGAAGGATATTACTTCGGATGCTATCATGAAATGAAACACAGCGGAGGCTATGCTTTGTTGACCGAACAGGGGTATGATTCCGTTAGTTTCGGTGCAGACTGGTATAACTGCGATGAAAGTATCTTCTGCTCTGATAAAGCTTATTACAGTGTTGAAGATACGTCGGATGATTCGCCTGAACTGCGTACTGAAATGTTCTATAAAGCTAATGATAAAAGTACGATCAAGGCAGGCGTTTACCTGACAATGAACGGCGGTAAGACACATCTGTTCATTGTAGAAAGCACCATTGCTTCCGATGATTATTCGGAATATGAGAAGATAGGCGAGTATGAGCTTAAAGACGAGCATTATGACCTGTACAAAAACGAGGATGGTTCGATGTATTACTCGGTCAAGGCTTCTGGTATTATTTCCGCTGAGGATGTGGATGATTTCAGAATGGATGACGGAACAGGTTACATAAAATTCAATACCTCCATTGCTTTACATGCGGTCAATTTCGATAAGATAACAGGAGAGGGCGCAAGTATTTCAAGGATGGGATTACGTGCCGAAAACAGCGGAGGAATAGGAAGAGTCTTTTTCAATTCGGATGTGGGTACTTTACTTAATATGCCTGCAAAATACGAGCTTGAGACTGATGAGAACGGCGATCCCGTAAAGTATGAGCATAACATCGTAAAGAACATAGACGGATGTATTTATCAGCTCAATACAGGCGATGATAAGTCCTGCATAATACCAAAGGGCAACGGTGCATACGAGGCTGAGCTTACTGACAGCTATAAGGCTTATGTCAGCTCAGGATACCGCTTTGAAGGAAACGAGAGCCTGCTGGAGCATAATTACCGTGTAGACTGCGAGTACAAGACTGACAGTAACATTACTCCTGCGGTAACAGTATGGATGATGTCTCCGAATGTACGGATCGATTTTGTAGACATTCCTGATTATTCCTTTGCTTATTGGCCGAATATAGGAAGCGTAACGCTGGATGGTCAGCAGTACAATGTTTACCGTGATTCTATAATTAATGTCGATACAGCACCTGAAAAAGGTGACAGCTATCAGAAATTTACCATTGACCGCGCAGATTCCGATGCAGATGCTGAGACTGATGGAGAAGTAAAGACTGCTTCTGTTCCTGTCAGCGAGATAGCAGCAATAGCATCGCGTCTTGGCGTTAAAATAGGAAATGTTACAGCTGTTGATACAGGTTTCCGTATCAACAATTCCGAAGCTAAGGTTGAAGTTATCAAAAATCAGCTTGCAGATGCGGAGATATCGGAATTTGATTATGACCTTGGAGCTGTAGTAGGCAGAGGAACTCCCATTAATATCGATGATTACAGCTTCGACGCATTAGGCGTTAGCTGCTATGCCAAGGCAAATGGCTGCGTTTCTCTAAGTGGAATGACAAGCTTTTACAATTACTGTTCTGCTTCTAAAAAAAGTAAGGACGGAGCTTTTGAAAATCTTGCAGAGTACAGAGTGGAAGCAGGTCCCGATAACGAATGCGGATACAGCGTTGAATATGATGTGTACAGTGTTGAACCGAAAGAAAAACTTAAAGGCGATGATGGTGTATACTACAGTTCTGTGTGTCTGAAAATAATCGAGAAAACTGACGGCAGAACTCCGGATGAATATATGAAACCCGGACGTCCTTTAGGAATAGGAATGTCAAATGGTTTGCGAAGCCAGGAGCTTGTAGCGACTTATACATCAAACGGACATGAATACGATCTTTATGAGTGCGTATACAGAACAATAGGATGCTTTTCATCGTATGACGACTGTGTTTATTACAGCTTCAGAAAAGATCAGAGCGAAGATACGGCAGTTCAGGAAGGCAAGGTCGATTTATCAGACCATATTGCTGTTATCAAGAATAATGGATGCTGCTTCGGAGACAAGTATCTCGTTGAATATTACATGGACCTGGAAAACCAAAAGAATGCCGACATAAATGTTGTTAAGAATGATTTCAGCACTTCTGAAAATAAGACAGTTCGCGGAGATATCAACAGCGACCAGCGTGTAAACGCCCTTGATATCGTATCGGCAAGATCTTTGTATCTCGACCGTGATTCGCTTTCAGAAGAAGAAGTAACTTCTGTGGACCTTAACATGAACGGTACATTTGAGATCGCAGATGTTGTTATTCTGCATTCGTTTGTACTTGGTAAGGCAAATGGCTTTACGGTTCAGAAATGAATAATGCTCCGCTGATTGTGGAGTGAAAAAGGGAAGCCGTTCGTTACAGCTGCATTTGCGGCATGTACGGACGGCTTCCTTGAATTTGTTTTATGGTTATGAGGAGATGTGGATAAAGTGATTCAGAAAAAAATAAACCCGACAGTTTCCTGTCGGGCGTTTCTGGTTGGGGTGGAAGGATTTGAACCCGTTCCGTTAAAGATATTCTATTTAACTTTATATATTATATCATACAATAATTGGTTTGTCAATAGGCTTATAAAAAAGCACCTGTAATATTTTGAATTTTCAAAGTATTACAGGTGCTTTTTGTTTTGTGTTATAATTCTTCATGGATAATTCCAAATTAATTATGCGGAGGTATATAATGAAATCGACACCACAAAATGAAAAAGACACAGATGTACTGGAGTATATGCGTAGCATAACGAGATGAACGCAAGCAACTCCACGCTTGAAGAATTGGAGAGTGCAGCTCACAGGGCGTTTGCTGAATTTATGGTAATGTCAACACCGCAGTTTGAATTAAATGACCGTATCCACAAATTGGAGAAGCAAATTCCGGCTATCGAGGAATATCGCAAGTATAAGGTCTATTACAAGAACTATTCTTCATTGGAGGGAAAGGCTAAAAAGAAATATGGGGAGAACTGCCGTTACGAACTCGACCAGTATCATGAGTGCCGTAAAAAGCTGAAAGAACTGTTTCCCGACGGTATCATTCCCAAGATCAAGGACTTGCAGGACGAACTGAAAAAAGCCCGTGAGGATTATGCCAAGATGAGTGCGGAGCGTAAAGCCCTGAAGAAAGAAGCGGACAGGCTTTCAAGGCTGGCACAGCAGAAGCGTGACAGTCAGAGAACACTTTCCCGATATATGGAAAACGAACAAGCTGCCAAGAGAAAGAAAAGTCAGCTTGAATAAAGAAAGGAAGATTTTATGAGTAGAATAGGGTATATCCGTGTTTCAACGGAACATCAGGAGACAGCGAGACAGCAGGAGATCATGTGCGACTATCAGGTAGATCGTATCTTCTCCGAGAAGATTTCGGGAGCGAACAAAGACCGTCCTCAGCTCAGGGCTATGCTTGACTATGTGCGTGAGGGTGATACGCTCTATATCGAGAGTATCAGCCGTTTAGGACACTCCACAAAGGACTTGCTGAACATCATCGACACCCTTACCGACAAAGGGGTAACACTCGTCAGCCATAAGGAGAATATCGACACGGACACTCCTACGGGCAAATTCATGTTGACCGTGTTCGCTGCACTCTCTCAGCTTGAAAGAGAACAGCTCAAACAGCGACAGCGTGAGGGCATCGAGATCGCCAAAGCACAGGGCAAGTACACAGGCAGAAAGCCCATTGAGATCGACTGGACGAGGTTCGGGCAGCTCTATGGGGAATGGAAGTCAAAGAGCATCACAGGCAGGGACTTTATGCGGAAAATGGGCTTGTCGGCTAACACTTTTTATCGCCGTGTCAGGGAGTATGAAGCGGAACACGGAATTGCAGAGCCGACCGCTGCTTGATCATTATTTTTGAGCATCAAGCAACCGCATATAACTCCTGTCAATTCCAATTGCCCCAAGCGGAGCTGTTATCAGTATTGCAAGCACCGCCACCGATAGCACGATCTTTCCGCAGGGCAGACCAAGCGACAGCGGCACCGAGCCGATAGCCGCCTGCACCGTCGCTTTCGGAAGATAGGCTATCACGCAGAAGATACGCTCCCTTGCGTTCAGCTCCGTACCGAGCAGACACAGGCACACGCCCACAGCCCTGAAAGTAAGCGCTATGAATATCATCAGCACAGCCATTCCGCCTGCCGAGAGCGTATATCGCACATCTACCGCCGCACCCACAAGCACGAACAGCAAGACCTCGGCAGCTATCCACAGCTTGCCGAACTTCTCGGAGAGCCGTGATGATACTTTGCTGTCAGCTTTTAGCTTGACTACGCAAGCCATAGCCACAACAGCAAGCAGTCCCGATAATGCAACATAGGGTTTTACAAGCGATTCAATGCTCATCAGCAGAAACGCAGTACCAAGCAGGATAATGACCTTCGTGCTGTTCCTGATCTTGTGTTTGTGCTGATATGACCGATCAAACAGCAGATACAGCCCGATTCCGACCACCGCACCGAGCAGAACGCCAATCACAATGGATATGGGAATATTCAAGAAGTCAGTGACCTTTGCCGAGCCGCCCTGTGCCATAGTTACAAATGTGGAGAACAGCACGATCACGAAAATATCATCGCAGGACGCTCCGGCAAGTATCATCTGTGGTATGCTCTTCCCGGTACCCCCATTTTTCTTCAATGAGCTTTACCATTCGTGGTACGACCACCGCAGGAGACACCGCACTCAGCACTGCCCCCCATGACGGCTGCTTCGATACGATCTACCCCAAGCAAGAGAGGTGCAAAAACAACATACCCGACTATCTCACAGCAGGCAGGCACAAAGGACATCAACACCGCAGGTCTGCCGACTTTTTTCAGGTCGGACAGATCCAGCGAAAATCCTGCCTTTATCAGTATGATGATGAGTGCTATCTGCCGAAGCTCAGAGGATATACCGAGTATTTTCGGATCGAGAAGATCAAGCACATAGGGGCTTACAAGAATTCCAACAGCGAGCATACCGATGATGCGTGGCAAGCCTATCCGTTCAAAGAGCGCAGCGGCAGAAAGCCCGACAAGAAAAATGATCGCAAGTGATAACAGCATAGAAATTCCTCCAATAAAAATAAAAAAGCCGACAACTATTGCGTAAAACGCAGAAGTCATCAGCTTATGATAAGCGGTTTCGGTTTCCCGTGGGAGAACATCATTCCCGTATGAAATTTTCTGTTATTATTATAACATTTTGCTGGCAAGTTGTCAATAGTGAATCTAAACCGAGAATTTCAATTTTGTACTTGACATAAGTCGAAAACTATGCTATAATTGACATAAGTCAGAAAGGAAACGCGAAAATGCCAAGACCTCAGAAATCACGCCGTATCTGTTGTTATCCCGATTACTGGAGCTTTGCGCCCGATCAGGACAAGGCAAATGATACGCTTACAATGTCACTTGACGAGTTTGAAACGATACGTCTGATAGATTATCAGTCAAAGACGCAGGAACAGTGTGCTCAGGAGATGAACGTGGCGAGAACGACTGTCACGGCGATATATGACATCGCAAGAAAAAAACTTGCTCAGGCTTTGGTCGAGGGCAGACGCATCATCATTTCAGGCGGAAATTATACTCTTGATAACACGATCTCGGAGGAGATCGCACGGAAAGGAAGCAGTATTATGAGAATCGCAGTAACCTATGAAAACGGACAGATCTTTCAGCATTTCGGCAGAACAGAGCAGTTCAAGCTGTACGATGTTGCCGACGGCAAGATCATCAATGAACAGGTAGTCGGAACAAATGGTGCAGGACACGGCGCACTTGCTGGATTCCTGAAAAATGCTCAGGCTGACGTTCTTATCTGCGGAGGTATCGGCGGAGGCGCACAAATGGCTATGCAGGAAGCTGGCATCGCTCTTTACGGCGGTAATATGGGAAGCGCTGACGAGGCAGTTGCGGCTTTCCTTGCACAGACACTTGTTCAGAACGAGAACCCTACCTGCGATCATCACGATCACGAACACGGCGAAGGTCATTCCTGCGGAGATCATGGCTGCGGCACTCACAGCTGCGGTAACCACTGATGAAATACGATCATACCGAAAAGGCAGTCGCTCTTTTCACACAGGGATATAACTGCGCTCAGTCTGTTTTTGTTGCATTTTCTGATGTGACGGGCATGGACGAGGAACTTGCCAAAAGGCTTTCATCATCATTCGGTGGTGGAATGGGACGGCTGCGTGAGGTATGCGGCACCTGTTCTGCTATGTTCATGGTGGCAGGCATTCTTTACGGCGAAGGAACGGAAACCGATCACGCTGTTAAAACAGAGCATTACAAGAGGATACAGTATCTTGCAGAGGAATTTCGCAAGGTGCATGAAACTATCGTCTGCCGTGATCTTTTGAAAGGTCTTTCCGTTACAAGTGAACCAACTCCCGAAAAGAGGACTGAGCAATACTACAAGGTAAGACCTTGCGTGAAGTTTGTAAGAACTGCTGCGGAGATACTTGACCGCTATCTTGAAGAAAATCCGCCAAGAGGTGCTGAACTATGAGGATCGTCACACTGGTAGAAAATTCCTGCGGTAATGAAAACTGTATTGCAGAGCATGGGCTGAGCATCTATGCTGAGACTGAAAAGCACAAGCTCCTGCTCGACATAGGGCAGACGGACGCAGTTGTAAAGAATGCGAAAATCCTCGGAATTGACCTGTCTGCTGTCGATACGGTTATAATCAGCCACGGTCACTACGACCATTCGGGCGGTATCCTGCCGTTTTCAAAGCTCAACCATACTGCACAGATAATTATGCAGAGGTTAGCCGCCGAACCGCATTACAACGGCGAGCGTTACATCGGCATTGATACGGATATTCTCAAATTGCCGAATGTCCGGCTGATAGACGGCGATATGCAGCTTGACGATGAGCTGTTCCTGTTCAGCAGTATCACAGGCAGACGGTGCTATCCGCAGGGCAACAGAAAGCTGTTCTGTCTGAAAGACGGAATAAAAACCGAGGACGATTTTGCGCATGAGCAGTGCCTTGTCATCACACAGAACGGCAAACGCTGGTTGCTTTCGGGCTGCGCTCACAATGGCATACTCAATATCCTTGACAGGTATAAGGAACTGTTTGACAGCTATCCCGACTATGTTATCACAGGATTCCACATGATGAAGCGTGAGGGCGAGCATACCGAGGAAGAAAAAGCAGTCATCATTCAGACAGCGCAGGAGCTTTCACAGCTTGATACCGTATTTTACAGCGGTCACTGCACGGGAATCCCCGCATTTGAGCTGATGAAAGAGATCATGGGTGACAAGCTCATTGCTCTGCACAGCGGCGAAACTGTCATATAACATAAATTCCCGTGATCGAAAAACTCACGGAATTTTTTCATTATAAGCCAAGTGCATATCCTGCGATAATGCCGATAACGGCAGAAATACCTATGATCGCTATGGGGTGGATTTTTTTGAAAGCAAGCACAGCACCGAGGGCGAATATGCCAAGAGAGAGCCAGAAGCCTGCACCTGAAAATACAGAGTTCTTTAAGCCGTTCGGAAAGAAAACCGTCATTCCCACAGACAGAAACGCCGCCCCGATCAGACCGATCACCGCAGGACGCAGACCGTACATCACACCGTCAACAGCACGGCTCTTGCGGAATCTCTCATAAAACTTTGCAACGATCAGGATTATCGCAAAGGACGGCAGGACAACTCCGAGTGTAGCACAGACAGCCCCAAACATACCGCCTGTTCTGATGCCGACGAATGTAGCCATATTGATCGCCAGCGGCCCCGGTGTGCTTTCACTCACAGCAATGAAGTCCACTACCTCAGCCTGTGTGAGCCAGCCGTGACGCTCGACTTCGCTCTGTATCAGAGGAAGCATTGCATAACCGCCGCCGAACGTAAACGCACCGATCTTCAGGAAGGTCAGAAACAGCTCAATCCATATCATCGCTCTGCTCCTTTCTGAATATCAGCGACCATATAAGCCCGAATATTGCACAGCCAATGATCACGAACACTGCATCAATTTTCAGAAAAGCTGTCAGCACCAATGCCGCTACCATGATAACATAGGAAACTGCGTGCTTTTTTGTTGCCATGAACATGGTATATACTGCTTTGAGTATCAGAGCGAGAACGCCTGCACGGATACCCATAAATGCGTACTGTACAGCTCTTGACTCCCGAAAGGCTTTCAGGATACAAGAAACAAGCGAGATAATAAGGAATGACGGCAGTACCACACCCAGAGTGGCACAGACAGCGCCGAGCGTTCCGGCAGTGCGGCTGCCTACAAAGGTAGCAGCATTGATCGCCACCGGTCCCGGTGTGGACTCTGCGATCGCCACGACCTCCAGTATATCGTCCTCATTCAGCCATTGTTTATTATCGCAGACCTCACGCTGTATCAGCGGTATCATTGCGTAACCGCCGCCAAATGTAAACGCTCCGATTTTCATAAAGGTCAGGAACAGATCAAGGTTTTTGTTCATAAGATCACCCTGATTATTATACAACAATGATAGATTAGTGTCAATCTTCAACTGCTTGCAAAGCAGCAGTTCTTATGCTTACTACCGCCCTCCTGATTATAGTAGGTTACATTTACAGCTTGGTATGTCACTCGTAACATCACGAGCCTGCGGAGTGTAAAACTAACCGCCTGAAAAGAAAAAACCTGAGAAGCGCTTGTAAGCTAATCTCAGGTTTTTGTGTGTTATTCAGTTCCAAAAGGGTATGCTGTCATTGTGGCGCACGCCATAATGCTTAAACGGACTTGTGTGGGACGGATTATAGGTGTTACAATAGACTACGGTCAAGCAGCACACATCAATATTGTGCCTTAACGAAATCTTAACACCGTAACCGTAATCTTAACAGCACCTTAACCGCTCATGTGATATAATAAAGCTATCATTTGGACGAGAGGTGTACGATGTTACATAAAAATAGAGTAAAAAACAGAAATCATATGACTTCATTTCAGGTCATCATTATCAGTTTCTTTTGCC
>ERZ795052.366-NODE-366-length-68819-cov-25.518425_pt1 | contig 68819 bp, 61 predicted proteins | sample MGYA00375136_ERZ795052 | MGnify/ENA primary metagenome ERZ795052 (study PRJEB30181, sample SAMN05720156) | activated sludge metagenome | isolation source: Anaerobic digester | place: Japan | collected 2015-05-26 ...
CAGCGGGGTGGTTGTTCGGCGGGGCGATATCTTTGACTTTTCTTCAGGGGAGGCGGTCAGGCCGGTGATTTGCCTGCCTCCGGGCTGCTGCTTCCCTTGAGTGTCCGCGTCGGCAAGGATGACCGTCCCGTCGTACGCACGGTTTTGTCCGCGGATGAGGCCGCTCAGAGCATGACCTTTACGGGGGACATCCCGGAAGGGGCATATGCCAGGCTCATGAAAGCCGATTTTCGATCGGCTGATCGACGGGGCCGCATCGGGCCTTGTCTCGGTTCCTGCCGGAGGGCTCTATTTCCGACCCAAAATCTCCTGGATTTTCCGGGAGAGGGCATCCATCCGGAACGGCTTCTGGAGGAAGGCCCGGGCCCCCTTGGCCAGGACCTCCTTCGCCATGCCGTTGAGGCTGTAACCGCTGGAGAGGATGACGGGCACCTCCGGGTTCAGGGCGAGGAGCCGCTCGATGGTCTCGCCGCCGCTCATGCCGGGCATGATCATGTCCATGACGACCAGATCGATCTCGTCCCGATGGCGTTCGTAGAGCTCCAGCGCCTCCTTGCCGGAGCCGGCCGTCATGACCCGGTAACCCAACTGGGCGAGCATTCCCGCCGTCACCTCGGTGATGATCTCCTCATCGTCCACCACGAGGATCGTTTCCCGGCCCGGCACCATCTCCCCGGAGGACTCGGCGCTGCTCCCCACGGGAGGCAGTTCCGAGGCGGGCAGGTAGATATTGAAGGTCGTTCCGTGGCCCACCTCGGAGTACACGGTAATGATGCCCCCATGACCCCTCACGATGCCGTACGCCGAGGAGAGGCCCAGCCCGGTGCCCCTCCCCATCTCCTTGGTGGTGAAAAAGGGTTCGAAGATCCGCCGCCGGGTCTGTTCGTCCATGCCCACCCCCGTGTCCGTAACGGAGATCTGCACGTAATTCCCGGCCTGGAGATCGTATGGTGCCGCGTAGGCCTCGTCGAGGCGGACATTGGCGGTCTGGAGGTAGAGATCGCCGCCGCCGGGCATGGCCTGCCAGGCGTTGACGAGGAGATTGAGGATCACCTGCTCCATCTGCCCCTGATCCGCCTCCACGCTGCACAGTTCCGGGTCGTATTTCTCGAAGATCCGGAGCTCCTTCTTCGTCCGGCCGAACACGGCGACGGTTTTCCGCACCAGGGCGTTGATGTCCGTGGCCTTGATCTCGTAGCGCCCCCCTCTGGCGAACCCCAGAAGCTGCTTCGTCAACTCCGCCCCGCTCTGGACCTGTTGTTCCACGGCCCGGAGGCGCTCGTAGTGGGGGTGACCCGGCTTGAGGTCGAGGAGGATGAGGGAGACATAACCCTGGATCCCCATGAGGAGGTTGTTGAAGTCGTGGGCGATGCCCCCCGCCAGGGTGCCGACGGCCTCCATCTTCTGGGCCTGCAGGAGCAGGAACTCGAGGTTCTGCCGCTTCTGCTCCGCCTCCTTCTGGGCCGTGATGTCCATGGTGTTGCCCAGTACGGCGGCGCGTCCCCGGTATGAAACGGGGGTCACCTTCTCCATGAGCCACCGTATTTGCCCCTGCTTCGTCACGATCCGGTACTCGTAGGGGATGTTCCGCTCCCCGGTGAGCATCTTCCGGGCGTTTTCCCGGACCGCCTCCCGGTCCTCGGGGTGGACGTATTCGATGATCCGTGTTCCCATCATCGCCCGGGCCTCGTAGCCCGAGTAGGCGGGGATGTGGGGGTTGATAAACACAATCCGCCCGTCTTGGACGATGTAGATCCCCGTCTGGGTGGCGTCGGCGATGGTCCGGTACTGCTCCTCCCGGTCCTTCCGCTCCGTGATGTCCCGGACGACGCCCCGGAAACCCCGCCGGTGCCCCGCGGCGTCCCGGATGAGGGACGCGGAGAACTCGATCGTCCGGACCTGACCGTTCTTCGTCGCGATCTCCCATTCAAACCGCTTGACGGGTTTCCCCGTGCGGAACATCTCGTTATAGGCCTCGTAAACCGTCTCCGCCGTTTCCGCCGAGGCGGCGAAGCGGCGGTAGTTGTGACCGATGATCTCCTCGCGGCCGTAGCCGAAGATCCGGCAGAAGGAATCGTTGACGAAGGTGAAGTTGCCCTTGAGGTCCACCTCATGGTAACCCTCCTCCATCTCCTCGAGGATGGTCCGGTAGCGCTCCTCGCTCTCCCGGAGGGCTGCCTCCCGCCTTACGGTTTCCGTTATGTCCCAGAATTGGGAAAGGATGACCGCCGGGGCGTCCTCCTGACCGATGATCTCGGTGGAGCAGAGCACCTCCCGTATCTCCCCGTTTTTGGTCCGCAGGTGAACCTTCTCGTCCCGGAAGGAACCCCTGTCGAGGTACTTCGCCATAAGGGCCGCCCGCTCCTCCATGTCGGCCCAGATATTCAACTCCGCCGCCGTCTTGCCCAGGAGTTCCTCCCGGCGGTAGCCCATCATCTCGCACCACCGGTCGTTCACGGCGATGTAGCGGCCTTCGGCCACGGTGCTGATGATGGCCGGGGCGGGACTGGCCCGAAATGTCTTCTGGAAGCGCTCCTCCATCCCCCGGAGGGACGCCTCCAGGGAGCGGTGCTCCGTCAAGTCCCTGATGACGCCGCAAACCGTCGCTTCGCCCGCGATGTCCAGGGAGGATACGGACGCCTCGACCCCGATGCGGTCGCCGTCCGCCGTCAGGGCGGTGAAGGCGAACGTGGACGCCTCCTCCATGCCGCCGCCCGGGACATGGCGTCCCGCCACGAGGGCCCGGCTCTCCGGCGCCACCAGCTCCATAAAGTCGAAATCCGGGGCTTGGACACGCTCTGCCCCTATGCGGAAAAGTTCCAGAAACCGCCTGTTGACATAGGCCATTCTCCCTCCGACGAGGAGATAAACGGCATCACCGGAGAGCCCGGCAAGAACGGCGAACAAGTCCCGGTCTCCGCGCCCCTTTTTCTCATGCTGGTTCATGATCTTCCTCTCCCCCCGAAGGGTACGGTGCAAACAAACGGATATGCGGATTTTCCCGCCTATATACATCCTTTTATGACCTGCCGCCAGGGGAAAAGCGACCCGGGCGGCGGGTCCGTGTCGTGCGGCGCCGCCGGATGAGGCGGCGATGTTTTCGGTAGTTTGCGCAGGACTTTCCTTGTGACGGTCAAGGCGTCGGAACGGTGATTTTGACTGTCCGGTAATGATCTTCACCGGAAAGATAGGCGGTGAGATATTATCTGCGCTTTGCACATTTTTAGAGGCCTCTTGACAGGAATGGTATTACGAAGTAATATATTTGCCGCCGCCAGGGTCCGTAACCCGGGACTTGCCGGGTGCCTTGCCGCACCGGGAAGATGGTTTGCCGGCGACGACGCAAATGTTCCTGCGCCGGTTCGTGACGGAGCTTAATGCCCGGAAATGAATGAGATGTATGCGTTGCCCCCGAAGAAGCGACAAAGATTTGTGCGGCGGCGAAGCCATGTTACAGGTCTCACGGGATGAATGCCTTTTTAGCTGATTTGCCTCATTACGCCTTTCTTCAGTATGCCCTCCTCACCGGGGTCCTGGTGAGCGTCGCCTGCGGGGTCATCGGCAGCTACGTGGTTACCAAACGGATTACCTATATCGCCGGCAGCATCGCCCACACCGTCCTGGGAGGCCTGGGGGCCGCCCGTTACTGTCAGACGGTCTATGGCTGGGAGTGGTTCCATCCCCTTTACGGTGCCGTCCTGGCGGCATTGCTGGCCGCGGTGATCATCGGCCTGGTGAGCATGGGGGGCCGGCAGCGGGAGGATACGGTGATCGGGGCCCTGTGGGCCATCGGCATGGCCGCCGGTATTCTCTTCATCTCCCGGACCCCCGGCTACAGCGAAGATCTCATGGGTTATCTCTTCGGCAACATCCTCATGGTTTCACCCCCGGACCTGTGGATGATCGCCGGTTTGGACCTCCTCGTTGTGACGGTCGGCTTCCTGTTTTACAACCAGTTCCTCGCCCTGTGCTTCGACGAGGAATTCGCCCGCCTCCGGGGTGTCAAGGTGGAGATATATTACGTCGGTCTCCTCTGTCTCACCGCCCTGACGGTGGTGCTCCTGGTTACCGTCGTCGGTATCGTCATGGTCATTGCCCTCCTCACCCTCCCGGCGGCGGTGGCCGGGGAGCTGACAAAGAGGCTCTGGCACATGATGGCCCTGGCCACGATGTTGACCGTCATCTTCACCACCGCCGGCCTGGCGGTGAGCTATGGCCCCGATCTGCCTGCCGGGGCCCTGACGGTGACCTTTGCCGGCCTGACCTACCTGCTTGTGGCGGCGGGGAGACGGATCTTCCGGCGGGGGAGGCGGTGACGGGGCCGGATTACCGCTCAGGCGGCGGGTCTCGGCGCCCCTTTACGGGAAAATCGACCTGATGGTCCCGCCCCGTCGCTCTTATGATGGTTGGCAGATCGGGTTTCCCCGCGCTCCCGTCTTTCCCCGGCCGGGAAAGGAAAACCAATCACGGGCGCAAGTCAAGGTCCAAAACGGGAGGTTGGGTCAAAAAAGGCTGCCGTCGCGAGGGATCGGCAAGGCCCGGATCTTCTTCGGCGCGCCGCTGTCGGCCTTCTTGCCGAAAACACGCCGGCGCCACCCCGCCCCTAACGGTTGCCCCACCCTGCCGGAGACGATATTGTCTTTGACAGCAGGGATCTCCTTGTCCTATATTCCCTGGGCGGGAAGCGGGCAATCAAGAGGGCGCAACCTGCGAAAATTATCGTTGTAAAGACCGGGCGGGTTTTCAGTAACGAAGCTCATCCCCGGTGCGGTTACAACGGAATATGACGATTATCGGCTCCCCTGACAACCCCGTTGCGACGGTTCACCGTCATGGTCGTTTCATGTTTGCGAGGTGATGTTATGTTCCAGTATCTGTTCTCACCCTTCAGGATCGGAAAGATGGAATTACGGAACCGGATTGTCATGCTGCCCATGACCACCGGATATGGCGAGGCCGACGAGTCCGTAGGCGACCGCTTTATCGATTTTTTTGCCGAGCGGGCCAAGGGCGGCGCCGGCCTGGTCATCATCCCCTTTTCCCCGGTGGCCGCCGGCTCGCCGGCGGAGCCGGGTATTTTCGACGACCGCTTCCTGCCGGGGGTGCGGCGCTTGACGAAGGCCATCGCCGCCCAGGGCGCGAAATCCTCCTGCCAGCTCATCACGTCCTATCACGTCATCCTGGACGGCGGCGCACCGGAAGCGGTGGCGCCGTCCGCAGTGCCGAACCGGCTTTTGCGCCTCACGCCCCGAGCCCTCACCATCGCGGAGATCCGGCGCCTCGTCGCGGCCTATGGAACCGCCGCCCGCCGGGTCCGGGAAGGCGGCTTCGACGCCTTGGAGGTTATGGTGGGCGGCGGCTATCTGTTGAACCGCTTCCTCTCCCCCCTGAGCAACCTGCGGGATGACGAATACGGCGGCAGTCCGGAAAACCGGCTGCGGATCATCCTCGAGGTGCTGGCCGCCGTCAGGGAGGCCGTCGGCGCAGATTTCCCCGTGGGTGTCCGCCTCAACCTCGATGAACAGATGCCCGGGGGGCTCACCGTGGCGGAAACGCGCCTCATCGCCCGGGACCTGGAAAAGGCAGGGGTGAATTTCATCAATTCCTACACGGGCTGGCATGAATCCCCCATCCCCACCGTCGCCCCCTCCCTGCCCAAGGGAGCTTTCGCGTCCCTGACCGCCGCGGTCCGGAGTGCCGTGGGCATCCCCGTCATCGCCGCCAACCGCATCAACGATCCTTTTATTGCCGAGGCGATCCTGGCGAACGGCCAGGCGGACCTTGCCGGCATGGCCCGGGCCCTCCTGGCCGATCCCGAACTTCCCCTCAAGGCCCGGGAGGGCCGGACGGAGGAAATCGTCCCCTGTATCGCCTGTTCAAGGTGCCTGGGCGAGATCATGTCCATCTACAAGCACTGGGGTGAGGGTACGAATGCCTTTTGCAGCGTCAATCCCCGTGCGGGCCGGGAGGGCGGGTTTGATCCCGGACCTGTCGGTGTCCCCAAGAAGGTGTTCGTCGTCGGCGGCGGCCCCGCCGGTCTGGAAGCGGCCCGGACGGCCGCCGTTCGGGGACATCACGTCACCCTCTTCGAGAAGGAGGGGGAAACCGGAGGCTGGCTCCGTATCGGCTGCCTGCCCCCCCACAAGGAGGAGATCCGGAACCTGGCCGAAAGCCTCGTCGTTCGGGCCCGTAAGGCCGGCGTGGTGATCCGCCTCCATGAGGAGGTGGACCGGCAATTGCTGGCCGCCGCAAAACCGGACGCGGTCGTGCTGGCCGTGGGCGCCGAACCCCTGCTCCCGCCCATCCCCGGCATCGACGCCCCCCATGTCGTTCCTGCCGCGGCGGTCCTCACGGGTCGCAAGCGGGTCCACGGCACCGTAATCGTCATCGGCGGCGGTCTGGTGGGCTGTGAGACGGCGGAATTTCTGCTCGACAAAGGCGACGGTGTCACAGCCGTCACCGTCCTGGAGATGCTGGACCGCCTGGCGGCAAATGTATCGATAACCTATCGGCCCTTCTTCCTGGCACGGCTGAAAAAAAAGGGCGTGCGGATGGAGACCGGGGTCCGCGTGGAAGCGGTCACCGCCCAGGGCGTACAGGTGAATCGCAGCGGGGTTCCGGGGTTCGTCGCCGGCGATTTCGTGATCCTTGCGGCCGGTCTCCGGGCGGACCCGGAGGTGACGGCGCCTTTCCAGGACATCGCGCCGGAGGTGTACACCGTCGGCGACTGCGTCCAGCCCCGGATGATCGGGGAGGCAATGGCGGAGGGATTTGCCGCGGGGATGAAGATCTGAAACCGCCGCCGATCTTTCCCGACGACCGCGATGACCGGCACGGAAGCCCTTACGGTCGGGTTGGGACAACGGCCGGGGGGTTGAACAAGGTTGGGAAATGAAGGATGACCAAAGTCGTAAGGAAGAGGTGGCGCTCCTTTCCGTCGCCTCCAATACCGTCCTGGTGATCGGGAAACTGGCCGTCGGGGTCCTCATCGGTTCCGTGTCCATTATTTCCGAGGCGATTCACTCCGGCGTCGATCTGCTGGCGGCGGGGATCGCCCTGTTTTCCGTGAAGACTTCCCATGCCCCTGCGGACAGCCGGCATCCCTTCGGACACGGGAAGATCGAGAACATCTCCGGCACCATCGAGGCCCTCCTGATCTTTGCCGCCGCGGTCTGGATCATTGTCGAGGCGGTAAAAAAGCTCACGAATCCCGAACCGATCAGGGCCGTGGGCTGGGGCGTGGGGGTGATGCTGGTCTCCGCGGCGGTGAATTTCGGCGTCTCGCAGATCCTCTTCAAGGTCGGTCGGGAAACGGATTCCATCGCCCTGCAGGCCGACGCCTGGCATCTCCGGACGGATGTCTATACCTCCGCGGGGGTGATGGTGGGGCTGGCCCTGATCTGGATGGCGTCATGGCTGTTCCCGGAACGGAATTTCTACTGGCTGGACCCCGTGGTGGCGCTGGTGGTGGCCCTGTTGATCATGAAGGCCGCCTATGACCTCACGACTCAGGCCGCCAAGGATCTCCTTGACGTTCATCTGCCCCGGGTGGAGGTGGATTGGATACGTCAGGCGATCCGCGCTCGGGGGGAGGTGATCTGCGGTTTTCACGATCTGCGGACCCGGAAGGCGGGACATTTCCGGTTCGTTGAGTTCCATCTGAAGGTAGATCCCGGGATGACGGTCCGGGATTCTCACGCCATCACCAAAATAATCTCGGCGCAGATAAAGAGGCAATTCCCCGCCACCACGGTGACGATCCATGTCGAACCCTGCGATGGTAAGTGCGATGAAAAGTGTTTTGCCGGCTGCCTCCTGGGCGAGGAAGAACGCCGCCGAATAAGGGAGGCGAGGACGGAGGAGTCCGATGACGGTCGGCGGGGAGGCGATGAAACCAGGGGGCTCCCGAGGCCATGAGCACGGAAAGAGTGCAGGTTTTTCAAACTTCCGCACGCAAGCTTTTTTGTACCTGCCCGGGGGTATGAAGGTTGATCGGATAATGGAACTGGGAGGTGGCATATGGAATTGAGGGCCGCGATCAGAGGCCGGCGGAGTATCAGGAAGTTCAAACCCGACACCGTCCCCCGGGAGGTGGTGGCGGAAATCATGGCGGAGGCGCGCTGGTCGCCGTCCTGGGGCAACACCCAGCCCTGGGAATTCTATGTCCTTACCGGCCGGCCCCTGGCGGAGTTCAAACGGCGGAATTACGAAAAATCGTTGCGTGGCGATCTCCCGGAGCCCGATGTCCCCATGCCGGAACAGTGGCCGGCGGCCCTGAAGGGCCGTTACGGCGAACTCGGACGGATTGTCCTGGAGACCCTGGGAATCCCCCGGGAGGACAAGGAGGCCCGCAACCGCTACTATCTGGGGATGACGGGGCTCTTTGACGCCCCCTGCCTGCTGGTGGCCTGCCTGCCCCGGGAATTGCGGATGGAGTACGCCATGCTCGACATCGGCCTGATTACCCAGACGATCTGTCTGGCGGCTTACGACCGGGGATTGGGGAGCTGTATCATGGCGGCGGCGGTCGTCTATGCCGATCTGCTTCGGGAAATCGCCGGCATCCCCGCCGACCGGCGGACGGTCCTGGGGATCGTCCTGGGCTATCCGGATGAGGACTACCCCCTCAATCACTTCCCTCGTCCCCGGGTGCCGGAGAGGGACTTCACCCACTGGGTGGAATGATCTTGACCTGCGGTCCGGGGTTGGGGATTAACGACTCCCGCCCCTGGAGGTCATAAGGCAAGCGGTTGCCGAAGGAGTCGGCGCCCCTGCGGGCGCGTCTGTCCTGACGCCGGTATGTGGCGGTAGCGGCGGGGATGAATCCGGAGCGCCGGCGCCGCCCCCCCCCGTTGCGGTGTTTTCTCCCGGTTTCCCTTCGGGTTTTCCTATTTGCCGCCGGTGCCGCCGGCGTACTTGGCCACGGTCAGCAGCAGCTCCCGGGCCTGGGGATTCTTGACGTTCTTGCGCACCAGGATATCCGCAGGGGTGGCCGGCTTGCCGTAATAGGCGGTATTCAGCCCTTCGCGGATCTTCACGACCGCTCCCTTGAGGGAAACACCGCCGTAGAGTCCTTTGGAACGGGCGAAGGTCAGGATATCCGCGCTGAAATTGGCCGTCGAGGCGTCTGCGCCGGCCCCGACCGGTCCCAGCGCCACCGTCACATCCGCCCCCAACTTCACGCTGCTGTTGAGGAGGGCGTTGGCGCCCCTTTCCGTCATGGCCAGGAGGATTATCTCCGAGGCCTCGGCGCCGGCCTGGAGGCCGAAACTCACCTCACCGACCGTATAAAAGGCCGGTCCCAACCAGGTATCGGTTTGCGGTTCCCGGGCGACGAAGACGCCGGTGCCTCCCGAAGCGCCGATGACGAAGGCCCCGCGGAGCATCTGGGGGCAGATGTAGATCCCCCTGGCCTTTTTCACCAGATCACGGAACGGTTGAGCTTCTTTGTCGGCCGTGAAATTCTGGAAGGTGTAACGGGCCTTTTCCACCAGTTGCGCCGCCTCCTGGGCGTCTTCCGCCCACAGATCACCGGGATTCAAGATCCCGGCGCTACCGAATCCCCAAACCGCCGCGAAGACGATCAATGCCCTGATCAGACAGCAACGAAAATCTTGTCTCTTCATGAGTATACCTCCCTGAGGAAAAGATGATGGCCAAGCGGCCGGAACCGGTCTTGACAGTTACCGGCCGTACCGATGGCCCGGAACGGATCCCGATGCGCTCGCGAGCCGTAATCTGTCACGATATTTCCGATCCGTCAATCGAAGAATGAGAAGGTCTTCAAAGATACCGGTCTGTCGCCGCTCTTGACTTTACGGCGATAATAGTTAATCTTAAAGGCAAATCAAATCGAGGAGGCGGATGATGGCTCAGAAAGGTCGGGAGACGCGGAAGGCAAAGGTCATCGAGGTCCTGAACAAGGCCCGGGCGATGGAATTGCAGGCAATTCATCAGTACATGAATCAGCATTACAATCTCGACGATATGGATTACGGCGAACTGGCGGCCAATGTAAAGCTCATCGCCATCGACGAGATGCGGCATGCGGAGATGTTTGCCGAGAGGATCAAGGAACTGGGGGGAGAGCCGACGACGGAGCCGGCCGGCAAGGTCGTCAAGGCGCAGAAGGTGGAGGTGATCTTTCCCTTCGATGCCGGCCTGGAGGACGATACGATGGACGTTTACAACCAGTTTGTCCTCGTCTGCCGGGAAAGCGGCGACAGCGCCACGATGAAACTCTTTGAGACGATCATCGACGAAGAGCAGGCCCACTTCAACTACTTTGACAATGTCGGCGCGCACCTTGCCGAACTCGGCGCGTCCTATCTCGCCCGGATTGCCGGGACGCCCGCCGATACCGGCCCTGCCTCCAAGGGATTTGTCACCGGCGGCGGGGGCGGCGCGGCTTAACCTCCCGGAAATAAAGCAAAGAAAAACGACTTCTGGAAATCGTCCCGGCGGCCCTCCCCTTCAGGGTGAGGGCGGGGGTTGATTTCCCCGCCGCCAACGGTAATCGTCTCCTCCCCCTCCCGGGCTGCCCCGGGAAGGAGGGGGAAAATGACTTGCCGGGTAAATGCCGTTTTCATGCTTCGTGGCGCCCCGGGGGCATGAGGGGTTTTTACAGGACGACTTATTTGGGCAGGGAGGTTACCGCTGCGGCGATCTCCCGGCTCAGCCTTTCCAGCGCCCGGCTGTGGGCGGCCACGTAACTTTCATAGTCCGCTCCGGACATCCTTTCGGAAATCTCCGTGTGCCTGACAAGGGCGGTCTTCGTCCCCTGGTCCGTCATGACGGCCCAGTTGGCCTTCAGGATAAGCTGTCCGCCCAGCCGGCCCTCCATCCGGACGATGTCGACGGCGATCTGCCTGTCCAGTTGCAGCCTCCTTCCCCAGGGATAGCTGACCACCTGGCAGGACGGCAGGAGCAGGGCGAGATTTTCCGCAACGGTGCGGGAGACTTCTTCCCGCAGTGATCCCGGCCAGCGGTCGAACTCCGCTATGATGATTTCGTTTTCTCCGGATCTGCTCAGGAGCTGGGGGCGATCCAGCCGGTCCGGGACGGCCACGGGTCCCAGTCCGATGAGCAGGGCGCTGCCGGACGCGGCCGCGGCCGGGGGCGGCGTTTCCGCGGGCCGGACGAGGGGACTGAGGGCATAGAAGCGGGGCGACTGCGAGACCCCGCATCCCGAAAGTAACATCACCGCCAGCAGGAGCGGTATCCATCCTCTCTTCATCGCTTTTCTCCTTCTCGCTTTTTCTTGCCGGTCATGATCGCCTCGGGGTGCATCTCCAGATAGTCCGTCAGGGTGCGCAACGAACGGGCGATGGCGGAGAACTCCCGGAGGGTGTCCTCCAGTTGATAGGCCACGGCCGTATTCCCCTGTGTGAATTTTTTCAGGGCGGCAAGATTTTCGTCCACCTTTTTCAGGGTGGCCCGGGTCTGTATCAGGGTGTCGCCGGCCTGGGCGGCCAGTTGTCCCGGGACCCCTTCCGACATGGCCAGGGTCTTTTCCGCCTGCTGGAAGGCGCCCCGGGCGGCGGCGGAGGTGGTCTTCAACTCCGCCAGCACCGGACCGAGCTGTTCGTTCATCTTCCCGATCATCTGCCGGGCCTCCTTGCCGGCCTGAGCGAGGGATTTGATCCCCTCCCGCGTCTCCTGGGAATTGACGATGCCCTCGATCCCCGCGATGATTTTGTCCAGTTTCTTGGCCATTTCCTTGAGCGGCAGTTCCCGCAGGGCCCTGGTCAATTCCTCGTATTGGGTGGGGATGGTGGGAATCTCTTCGTATTCCTTAAGATAATTATAGAGGGTAGCGGGTTTGTCCGGGTAAAAATCCAGGGTGATGATCAGCATCCCCGTCACCAGGCTCTGGAGATCCAACTGGGCGCGCAAACCCTTTTCCTTTGCGAGATAGGTGATGGCCCCGGCTTCGGTTTCCACCGTCTCCCCGGTGCGTAGGTTGACGACGCGGTCCTGATCGAGTTCGACAATGACGGCGCTGAGGAGCAGTTCTTCCTCGGGATGGTAAAAGAGCCGGATGTCGCTCACCGTGCCGACCTTCACCCCCTTGAAATAGACCGGGGCCCCCGTGTTCAGCCCCCGGATGGATTCCTGGAAGTAGAGGGCGCAGTATTTATGCTCCTTGAAAAATTGCCCCGAGGCAAAGATGACGATAGCCGCCGTAAGCAAGATAATTGCCCCGACGACAAAGACGCCGATCAGTTTCATGTTGGCCTGCTTGCTCATGTCTTGACTCCGGAAGGTTGCCTATCCATATTACGTTCGTTTACCCCCAGCGATCCCCCCCGGGTGAGAAAACTCCGCACGACGGGGTCGGTCGTCTCCTCCCGGAGGACCTTGGGATCCCCGGCGGCGATCATGGTCCGGGCGGCGGCATCGAGAAACACCGAATTGTCCGCGATGGCGAAGATGCTGGCCAGTTCGTGGCTCACGACGACGATCGTGGTTCCCAGACTGTCCCGGATCTGGAGGATGAGGTCGTCCAGGAGGCGGGAGCTGATGGGGTCCAGCCCGGCGGAGGGCTCGTCGAAGAAGAGGATCTCCGGATCGAGAGCCATCGCCCGGGCCAGCCCCGCCCGCTTCATCATGCCGCCGCTGATCTGGGACGGGTAGTAGTCTTCAAATCCCTTCAGACCCACCAGTGCCAGTTTCAGCGCCGCGATCTCCCGGATCTCCCCCGCCGGCAGCTCCGTGTATTCCTCCAGGGGCAGGGCGATGTTTTCCGCCAGGGTCAGGGAGCTCCACAGGGCGCCGCCCTGGTAGAGAACGCCGAAGGTGCGGGTGATCTTTTCCCTCTCCTCTTCCCCGGCCTGCCAGTAATCCACGCCGTTGAAGGACATCGTTCCGGAAGCCGGTCTTTTCAGGCCGATAAGATGTTTGAGGAGGGTGCTCTTGCCGCAGCCGCTCCCCCCCATGATGATGAACACTTCTCCCCGGTTGACGGTAAAGTTTAGGTCCCGTTGGAGGACGAAATCCCCGTAGGCCATGGTGAGGTCTTTGACCACGATATGGGCGCTTTGGTCGACGCTGGTGGACATGGATACGGTCTGTCTGCGGCCCGGAATGAGGCGGGGCCTCCCTGCTGGGGCGTTATCGCCCGGTTGTCTTTGCATAACGGCGCCGCGGCCCGCGGCTGTCTATATTCCCAGAATGTTGCACAACACGGTGATCGCCGCCGTGGCGACGACGATGGCGACGATTCCCGTGACCACCGCCGAGGTCGTCGCCTTGCCCACGGCGGCGGCGCTCCGCTCGCACTGCAATCCCCGCAGGCAGCCGGTGCCGGCGACGAGAATGCCGAAAACGGCGCTCATAAACAGCCCCACCCAAAGGTCGTTGAGACGGATGGCGGCCTTTGTCTGGTTGTAATACGCCGAAAAATTCAGGTCGAGCATCGTCACCCCGACGATGAATCCCCCCAGGACGCCCATGAAATCGGCGTAGAGACACAGCAAGGGCATCATCAGAAACAGGGCGATCATCCGCGGCAGGACGAGATAATCCATGGGGGGAATGCCCAGGGTCCGGAGGGCGTCGATCTCTTCGGTGGTCTGCATGGTTCCCAACTGGGCGGCGAAAGCGGCGCCGGTCCGGCCGGCCATGATCACCCCCGTCATGATCGCCCCCATTTCCCGGAAGATGCCGATGCCTACGAGATTGGCGATGTAGATCTGGGCGCCGAACATGCTCAACTGGATGGAACCGACAAAGGCGAGGATCAGGCCCACCAGGACACTGATGAGGGAGACGATGGGCAGGGCCTGGATCCCGCACTCCTGAATGATAACCAGGAGATCGCGACGCCGGAAGCGGGCGCGGCCCCGGAGCATCCGTCCGCAGGCCGCCGTCGCCTCGCCGATGAAGGCGACGACTTCCTGGGCGCCCTGCCAGGAGTCATAGGCGAGCCTGCCGAGACGTTCCGGCAGGGGCGGCCGCGCCTGTTCCTGCCGGGCCCCGGCGCGCTCCGGAACGGCATAGGCCAGTTTCAGCAAACCGGCTATTCCCGGCGGCAGGCCGCCCCGGTCCACGGCGATCCCCCGTTGACGGGCATAATCGATGATGTTGACGAGAAAGGCGATGAGGATGCTGTCCCAACCCGTCAGCGCGGAACAATCGAAGGCGATGTGCGTCGGCACCGGGGGTTGATCTAGCTGCCGGTAAACCGCGGTGACGGGGGGGTGCTCCCCCCCTGCCTGCCACCCGCCGCGCAGGGAGACGAGCAGCCTTCCCGGTTCCGGTCGGCTGAACTGGATCATCTCACGTTAATTTCAGATCGAGGGCCTTGGCCACCTTGACCGCCAGGCGCGAGCGCGGATCGATCCGGGCGTCGCTGATCATCATCACCTCCATCATCATGGCGACGCAGCGCTCCCTTTCCTCCCGGGTCGGCAGGAGTTTCGCCAGGGAGGCGATGGCCCGGTCCTCGTCGATGAGGAGCATGAAGTACTGATCCCGGATCATCGCCCGCCATGCGGCGGCGTTTGCTTTTGCTTCGGGATGTTGCGCGGCGAGCCGCTTGGCGATGAGACTGGAGCGGTAATCGATCATGCCGAGATGGATCATGGCGGCCATGACCAAACGGATCAGGGCCTCTTGGAAGCCGCCCTGTTCCATCCTGTCTTGCAGTTCCGCCACTTTCGCCCGGATTGCCGCCTCCTGTGCGGCGTTTTCCTTTTCCATGATCGAGGCCTGTTTGCCCGGAAAGAGGTTGGCCAGGCCCAACGGGCCGTACATGGCCTTGAAAATATTACGGTAGATATCGTCCCGGAGTTCCCGGTAGGCATCGAGGGCGTCTTCGATGGTCTGCGCCGTATCCCGTTCCACGGCGGCAAAATAGTTGTCCTCCCGGACGATCCGGCGGTTTTTTCGCACCCGTTCCGCCCAGATCCGGAAGAGCGTCATGGCGGGATTGAAGCGTTCCGAGAAGAGATAATACTTCATACGGCTGGGGTTGAGCCAGCGCAGAATCTCGGCCGACTGTTCGGTGGTGAGGAGGCGCACCAGGGGGCTGAGAAATTGTCTGTATAACCGGTCATTGTACTCCGAAACCTCCGCCACGGAGGAAAAATAATCCTCGTCCCGGCGGCTGTCGTTCATGGCCATGATATCGGCGATTTTCCGCATCTCGAAACGGGCCACATATTCCCCGGGGATCAGTTCGGCGTGTTCCGTAAACGGACTTTTCTTTTCGATGATCATTTCATAGAGCCCGGGGGGCAGGCCGTCGATCATCTCCAGGGTGTTGACGAATTCCTGGTGCTGCTTTTTGGCGATGGACCCCCCGACGAAGATTCCCAGGTGTCCCACGTTGTCGTGGAGGGTATAGACAATGGTCTGTCCTTCCTTGAGAATCGCCTCATCGGAACCGTAAACGTCGACGATCCAGTTGAGGGCCTGCTGGGGAGGCGTGATATTGTCTCCCTGGGAGGCAAAGATGACGATGGGACATTTGATGTTGCGCAGATCGATCCGCCGGCCGTCCGGCAGTACCACGCCGCCTTTGGCCAGCCGGTTGCCGATGAACAGGTTGGTCACGATGCCGTCGATCTCCTCGGCGTTCATGAGGAAGAAGCCGCTCCACCACTTCTCGAAGTTCAGATAGCGCTCCGCCTCTTTGTCGATGTTGGCGTAGAGGTTGTATTCCTTCCGGAAGTAGGTGTTGGCGGGATTGAGGTTCTCGAAGTTGGCAACCAGATAGGCGCCGTCGAATTTTCCGTTGCCCAGGTCGCAGGTCATTGTGGTGAGCCATTTGCCCCCCAGCAGCCCGCCGGTGTAACGCATGGGGTTCTTGTTCTTGTTGCCCGCCCAGTAGGACATGGGGGCGCCGTTGAGGATGATGGTGCCCATGAGATCCGGTTCCATGGCCGCCAGGGAGGCCACGGCCCAGCCGGCCTGACAGTTGCCTATGACGCAGGGGCGCTCCGCTTCCGGATGACGGCGGATGACCTCCTTAAGGAACAGGGCCTCCGCTTGGCCGACGTCGCGCAGCGTCTGCCCCGGTTCCGGCCTGGGGAAAAACATGACAAAGTAAACGGGATGTCCGGCCTCCAGGGCGACGCCCACCTGGGAATCGTGCTTGGACCCCCCGATCCCCGGCCCGTGTCCCGCCCGGGGATCGACGATGACGAAGGGACGCTTGCGGGGGTCGATAGTCATGCCCGCCTCGGGTATTATTTTCAGGAGGGCATAATTGACCGGATTTTCCAGTTTGCGGCCGTCGATCAGGGTCTCATACCGGAACTGCAATACCGGCGGTTCGCCTTCCTTGACATGTTCCAGAAAATTGTCCCCCCGCCGGCGCATGACGTCCCAGAAGAGAATGGACCGCTGGATCGTGTCCTCCAGGTATTCCCAGGCGTCCTTTAAAGCGGCGTTTCCCTGCCAGGCGGCTTCCATGCTTTTGAACAACGCCGCCGGATCGAAACCGGCGAGACATTTGCCCCAGGGTGCGGCGGCCGGCGGGGAGAAAGGACTCTGCATCGCCTCAGGAAACATGACCGTTCCGGTTTTGATCAGGTCTTTCAGGAGGATGTTGTCCTTCCAGAGGTTTTCCCAGCCCTTGAGAAAAGATGCGGGAGCGAAGGCGGCAAAGGGTTTTTTTGCCTTTTCCCGCTCTCCCGCCGCCGAGGCGGCGGGATCCGGTCCGGTTTGGACGGCAACCCCGGCGGGCGCCGATTTTTCCTGCTCCCGCGTTGCCGGTTTTATCTTTTCCGCCTTGGGTTCCGGCGGCGCCTTGCTATCCGGTGCCATCCCCTTGCCGTCCGGGGTGAATACAGAAGCGGCCGCCGCTTTGATCCTGGTCGCTTTCCCTTTTTCGGGCGAAGCCTTTCTTGCCATTTTGCTGCTCCTTACTTTACGGTCGTGTCCCTACGGTTGGTTAAGGCGACTTTTCTACCGGGGAGATGGGTCTGGTTTCGGCATAACCTCCGGCCAGTTTGTCCGCCTCGGTGATCCAGCCGCCGCCCATGGCCTTGTAGACGTTTACCAGGGACTGGAAAAGGTAGCCCTTGGTCTGCGTCTCGGAGAGCTGACCGTTGAAGAGGCTGCGCTCCGCGTCCAGCACCTCCAGATAGCTGCTGTAACCGTTGTCGTACCGCAGCCCCGCCAGCCGCCGGGTGTTTCTGAGGGCCTTTACCTGATCGCCTTGGACGGCCAGTCGTTCCCGGTACTTCCGTTGCTCCACCAGGGCGTCGTCCACTTCCTTGAAGGCCGTCTGCACCGTTTGCAGGTATCTTGTCAGGGCCTGCTGCTGCAGGGCCTCCGCCTGCTTGACCTGTCCTTTGATCTTGCCGGCGGTGAAGATGGGCGCCGTCAGGCCGGCACTGTAGTTCCATACTTTGGCCGGTCCGGTGAACAGATCGTTCAGTTCGGCACTGGCCACACCGAAAAGTCCGGTCAGGGAGATGGAGGGGAAATACATGGCCTTGGCCACGGCGATCCGGGCATTGGCGGCGACGAGCGCCTGCTCCGCCTGACGGATATCGGGGCGGCGGTCGAGAAGTTCGGAGGGCAGCCCGGCGGGGACGACGGGTAGTGCAAGCTCGCCCAAGGTCTTGCCCCGGGGGATGGGTCCCGGATTTTTCCCCAAAAGCAGATTGAGGGCGTTTTCCTGCTGGGCGATGCTCTTTTCCAGTTGGGGAATGACCGCCCGGGCGTCTTCATATTCCGACCGGGACTGGTTCAGCTCCAGTTCGGAAATGACGCCGCCGGCGTAACGTTTCTCGAAGATATCCAGGGAATCCTTGCGGCTTTTCAGGGTTTCCCGGGCGATGACCAGTTGCCGGTCGTAGCTCAGGAGATTTATGTAACCGTTGGCCACGGAGGCCACGAGAGTCATGATCACGGCCCGGCGTGCCTCCTCGGTGCTCAGCAGATCGGCCCGGGCCGCTTCGGTGGCCCGCCGGAGTTTGCCCCAGAGGTCGAGTTCCCAGTTGGCGTTGAGACTGCCCTGGAAGGTGTAGGAGGTCGGGGGTGTGGCGGGGTTCCAGCCCGTGGGCCCCATTTCCGTGAGGCGCTGCCGGCCGGCATTGGCGCCCAGCCCCGCCTGGGGAAAGAGATCCGCCCGGGTGACCCCCAGCCGGCCCATGTACTCCTCGACCCGAGACGTGGCGATCCGGACGTCCTTGTTTTCCTTCAGGGCCGTTTGGATCAGTTCGCTCAATACCGGATCCTGAAACTGATCCCACCAGGCGGTGTTGGCCAGGGCCAGGGCGTCTTTCTCTTCATAGCGCCAGTTAGGCGGCGTGTCCAAGGCCGGGCGTTGGTAATCTTTCCCCAGCATACAGCCCCCGAGAAGGATAACCGCCGCCAGGATGAAGATAGTCCTCGCGGCAGCTCTTAGCGAAATCGAAGCAGCGGAGGCAATTTCAGGTCGGATCGACATGGCCTATTTATCCTCCTTTCCTGATGACGGATCGGCACTGACGGCCGTCACGTCCGGCGATGGCATCCCTTTCTTCTCCCGCCGGGCGCTCAGGGTTTCAAAGAGCTGGAAGAACATGGGGATGAAGAAGATGGCGATGAGGGTCGCCCCGAGCATACCGCCGATGACGCCGGTGCCGATGGAATGCCGGCTGTTGGCCGAGGCCCCGGTGGCGATGGCCAGGGGCACGCAGCCCAGGATAAAGGCGATGGAGGTCATGACGATGGGCCGGAGGCGGAGCCGGGCCGCTTCCAGGGCCGCATCGTAAACGGACAACCCCTCCGCCCGCTTCATGACGGCGAATTCCGTAATGAGAATGCCGTTTTTCGCCGCCAGGGCGATGAGGGTCAACAGGCCGATCTGGAAATAGATGTCGTTTTCGATTCCCCGGAGCAGGATGGACAGCACCGCCCCGAAGAGGGCGAAGGGAACGGCCATCAGGACCCCGAAGGGCAGGGACCATTTCTCGTACTGGGCGGCCAGAATCAAAAAGACCATGATGAGACCGAAGACGAAGACCAGTCCGGAGGTTCCCCCCGCCTGCTTTTCATAGAAGGCCTCGCCGCTCCAGGCAAAACTGAAATCCTCCGGCAGGACCTCTTTGGCCACCCGCTCCATGGCGGCGATGGCCTGTCCGGAGCTGTAACCGGGGGCGGCCCCCCCAATGACGTTGGCGGCAGGGAAATTATTGAAACGGTTCACGATATCCGGTCCGGATTCATATTTCATGGTGACGACCGCCTGGAGGGGCACCATCCGGCCGTCGGTGGAGCGGACATAAACCTGGGTCAGGTCGTTGGGACGGGAGCGGTACTGGGGCTCCGCCTGGACGATGACCTGCCAGAGGCGGCTGAACTTGTTGAACTGGCTCACATAAGCGGAGCCGAAGAGGATCTGGAGGGTCTCATAGACGTTCTGGACGGGGACCCCCAGGGTTTCCGCCTTCTCCCGGTCCACATCCACGCGCAACTGCTGGGAGTAGGCGTTCATGGTCGAATTGACGCCATGCAGTTCCGGCTGCTTGTGGCACTGGGCGATGAATTTGGCGGTCACTGCCTGCAGCTTGGCGGCGTCTCCATCGCCCCGGTTCAGGATCCAGAACTGAAAGCCCCCCATGTTGCCCAGACCGGGAATGGAGGGGGGATTGGAGGGCATGACCAGCCCTTCCTTGATCTGGGAGAAGCTCCGGAAGGCCGCATGGAGAATCGCCGGGGCCTGGAGTTCCTGTTTCTTTCTTTGCTCGAAATCCTTGAGGGAGATGAACAGGACGCCGGCGTTGGCCTTCAGGGCGCCGTCCACGAGGCTGTAGCCGGCGAACTCGCTCACGTCCTGGACGGCCGGGTGCTTCATGAAGAACTGCGCTGCCCGTCCCCCCACCTCTTCCGTCCGGTCCAGACTGGCCGTATCGGGGAGGAAGGTGATCCCGAAGAGATAGCCCTGGTCCTCCGCGGGGACGAAGCTGGTGGGGGTGATGTGGAACATGAACCCCGTGAGGCCGGCCATGACCACGAAGACGATCATGGCGGTCCTGGTGCTCCGGAGCACCTTGGCGACACCGCCGGTGTAGCCGTTGGTAATCTTCAGGAAAAAGGTCTCGAACCACTTGAAGAAGCCCTTGTTTTCCCCGGTCTTGTGCCGGAGCAGCAGGGCGGCCAGGGCCGGGGACAAAGTGAGGGCGACGATCCCGGAGAAGACCACGGAGATGGCGATGGTGATGGCGAACTGCTTGTAGAGCTGCCCCGTCATGCCGCCGAGGAAGGCGACGGGGACGAAGACGGCGCACAGCACGAGCACGATGGCGATGACGGGACCCGTCACCTCGTCCATGGCCTTTTTCGCCGCCTCTTTGGGGGGCAGATGGAACTCCTCCATGTTCCGCTCCACGTTCTCGATGACGACGATGGCGTCGTCAACCACGATGCCGATGGCGAGGACCATCCCGAAGAGGGTGAGCATGTTGATGGAAAATCCGAAGAGGATCATGCCGATGGCGGTGCCGATGATGGAGATGGGTACGGCGAGGATGGGAATGATGGTGGCCCGGGCGCTCTGGAGGAAGATGTAAACCACCAGGATGACCAGCAGACAGGCCTCGAAGAAGGTGATGATGACGTCCTTGATCGACGCCCGCACAAACTCCGTGGAGTCCATGGCGATCTTGTAGTCGATGCCGTCGGGGAAATTCTTCTTCATCTGCTCCAGGGTCTTCTTCACCTGGTCGGAAACATGGACGGCGTTGGCCCCGGGCTGCTGGTAAACGGCGAGCAGCGTCGCCGTCTTGCCGTTCATCTTCGTCCGGACGGAATAGTCCTTGGCCCCCAGTTGGGCGCGTCCCACATCCCTCAGCCGGACGATGGCCGAACCGTCCTTGCTGGCCCGGAGGATGATATTCTCGAATTCCTGGGGGGTGGTCAGCCGGCCCTTGGTGGTGACGGAAAAGGTCTGCTCCACCCGGCCGTCCGTAGGGGACTGGCCGATCTTCCCCACGGCGAACTGCTGGTTCTGCTGGGCGATGGCGTTGGAGACGTCGGAGGCGGTGATGCCTAACTGGGCCATCCGGTCCGGTTTCAGCCAGATCCGCATGGCATAGTCCGGAGATCCCAGGATCGCCGTCTGGTTGGCCCCTTCGATGCGCTTCAGGGCATCGAGGACATAGAGGTTGGCGTAATTGGCCACATAATTCTGGTCATAGCGGCCGTCGGGGGAATAGATGCCGATGACCATGAGAAAGGAGCTCGATTTCTTCTGGACCGTCACCCCCTGCTGCTGCACCGACTGGGGAAGCTGGGGCATGGCGATGTTCACCCGGTTCTGGACATCCACCTGGGCCATGTCGGGGTTGGTGCCGATGTCGAAGAAGACCGTCAGGGTCATCGTTCCCATGCCGGTGGAGACGGAATTCATATAGATCATGTTGTCCGCGCCGTTGACCTGGAGCTCGATGGGCGAGGCGACGTTCTGGGCGATGACCTCGGCGCTGGCCCCGGGATAGTTGGCCGATACCTGGACCTGGGGAGGGGAGATTTCCGGATACTGGGCGATGGGGAGATTGAACATCGCCACCCCGCCGGCGAGAACGATCACGATGGAGATGACGGCGGCAAAGATGGGCCGGTCGATGAAGAAACGCGAGATCATGGCGGCCCCCCGTTACTTCTTCGCCGGCGCGGCGGGTTTCGCGGCGGCGGGGGAGGGGGCGGCCGGTGCCTGTTTGCTCCCCGGCGCGGCGGCCGGCGGCGCATTTCCCGCTCCGGGAGCGGCGGTCCCCTGCCCGGCGGCTGCGGTCGGTGTCTTTTTGTCCACGGCCTTCACGGGCATCCCCTGGGCAAGCATCATGACGCCGTCCACGATCACCCGGTCGCCGGCGGCGAGTCCGCCGGTGACGAAGATGTCTTCGCCGATCCAGTCGCTGACGGTGACATGACGGACCTCCGCCTGTCCCTCCTTATCGATGCACCACACAAACTGTCCTTTGGCCCCTTCGAAAACCGCCCGCCGGGGGACGACGATGGCGTGGGGACGGACCGCGCCGATGAGGCGGACCCTGACAAACTGCCCCGGTTTCAAAATCCCTTTGGGGTTTTCCATGCTCGCCTTGATGAGAAAGGTTCCCGTCTCCTTGCTGAAAGAGGGGTCGGCAAAGATGAGACGACCCCGTTGGGGATAGGTGGAGCCGTCGGCGAGGACCAGTTCCACCGCGAAGCTGTCATGGGGTGGAAAGCGCAGCGTCCCTTTCTTGATCTCATCCAGGGATTGGAGATACTCGTTCTCCGACAGGCTGAAGGTGACCCACATGGGGTTCATCTTCGCCACATAGGTCAGGAGACTGTCTGACGCGGAGATGTACGTGCCTTCCTGTTTCTTCGCCTGGCTGGAAAGTCCCGTCACGGGGGAGGTGATGACGGTATAGCTGAGATTGAGCTCCGCTTCGCGCACTTTGCCCTGGGCGGCCAGGACCGCGGCGGCGGAGGCCTGTTCCTGGCCGGTGGCGTCGTCGAGGTCCTTCTTGCTCACGGCGTTCTGTTCCGCCAGGGGCTTTATCCGGGCCAGATTGGCCTTGGCCGTGGCCCAGCGGGCCTCCTGCTGGGCCAGTTCCCCTTTGGCCTGCTGGAGGGCGGCCTGAAAATTCCGGGGGTCGATCCGGAAGAGCACCTGGCCGGCCTTCACCAGGGAACCTTCCTCGTACACCCTCTTTTCCAGGAAACCCTCGACCCGGGCGCGGATTTCCACCATGTGGGAACTCTCCGTCTGCCCCACCCACTCGAATACCACCGGGGTGTCCTTGGGGGTGATGGTGAGCGCCGTCACCTCGGCAGGCGGTCTCTGGACCGCCCCTTTTTGATCCTTCCCGCATCCCCACACAAGGCCGGCGATCAGGGGCACAAAAACGATGAAAATGGCGATTTTCAGACCAAAATCACAATTCCGGATAAAATTGCCACGGGTTGCCATACTCATAACCTAACCCCCCCTGATAAGATACATGTAATGATAACTGATTTTCTGCGGCCTGTCAAAATAAATCGCCGCGATAGCCCCTGCACGACAGGGGTCGGGAAGGGGTAGGTCTCCCGACCGCTGAAAAAGATAACCCGGGAAATTCCCCCGTTTTCCGTACCGCACGTCGGTAAGAGAATAAACACTGAGGCTGATAAATCCAAATACTTATAATGTTTTGGCGTGCATAACACAGGTGGTCCGATAGTGAGATTTTCATCGTTCGCCCGTGCCGCCCCGTGGTGAGGACTTATATAAAACGTGTCTGACCGTCTCCTTCACAAAGGGGTTCCCCGGTATGCGGGTGCCGTCCCGGGGTGAAGGTCGCCGTGAATTCTTTACGGCCGACGGTAAAGGTTTTTCAACTGCCGGACGCCGCCGCGGCGCTTCCGTCTTCCACCCAGGATTTCAGCAGGGTGAAGGCAACGGCCAGCACCACCGGACCGATGAATATGCCCACGATGCCGAAGGCAATGAGGCCGCCGATGACGCCGGCAAACACGAGGAGGAGAGGCAGATCGGCGCCCTTTTTGATCAGCATGGGCCGGAGGACGTTGTCGAGGCTGACCACCGCGGCCGTCCAGACCAGCAGCACCACTCCCGCGATGTTGTGCCCGCCCCAGAAGAGCCAGATGACGGCGGGAAAGAGCACCAGCCCCGGTCCGAGCTGGGCCAGGCAGAGGATGAACATTACGGCCGTGAGGACCGGCGCCGCCGGGATACCCGCCGCGGCCACGCCGATTCCCCCCAGGAGAGACTGGGCCACGGCCGTAACGACGACGCCGAGGGCGACGCCACGAATCGACTTGGCGGCCATGAGGGTGATCTCTTCCCCCCGCCGGCCGCCCAGCCTTTTTGCGAAGTTACGGATGCCGGTGGCGGCGGTATCTCCTTTCGCATAGAGGATCGCCGCGATAATGACCGTGAGCAGGAGCTGGATGAGAATTTTCCCCAGGTTTCCCGCCTGATCAAGGAACCATTTGGCCGCTTTACCCGAATAAGGCTTGATCCGGGCGATGATTCCCTCGGTGCCGGCGGCGGCGGTTTCCTGCCATGTCGTTGCGACCCTGGGGCCGATCAGGGGGATGTTCCGAACCCAAACCGGGGGATCGGGCACGGCCGCAGTGCGGAAAGAAGCCACCACTTCATCGATCCGGCGGTAATTGTCCACGATGCTTGCCAGGGCGATCCAGAGCGGTATTATAAAAACAAGCAGCATGGTCAGGGTCATGGCCAAAGCGGCGAGATTACGTCTACCCCCCAGGATCTCCCGAAGACGCAACATGACCGGCCAGGTCGTGACCGCGATGGTGGTGCCCCAGATGAACGGCGCCAGAAAGGGTTGGAGGATGACGAAAACGGCGACGATCAGCGCGGCGATCAGCAAGACCGTCAAGGTGGTGTGGGTGACGTCTCCGGAGTGCGTTTCGCTCATGATCCTCCTCGCTGGTCAAGCGACCCGCGCCGCCGCGGCGGCGCTTTGCCGTGTGGTAAATTCGGGCCGCCGACCCGTAACGGAAACGCTTTTTCGAATATATTTCATCCTGTGTCAACGGAAAAAACGTCGCCGGGACAATATTGTCAAAGAGCTATTTCCATTGTGGATTATTAACCTGATCCATGGTAAAAGGTCACCCGCGAGTGTCCGGTGTCGCCGGGGACGGCCGTCCGGTGTTCCGGCGATAGATGCGGTAACCACCCGGCGATGCGCCGATGAAGAGTTTTTTCCCATGCCCCGTAATCCCGTTGCCTGTCCGGATTGTGATCTGCTCCAGAACGTCCCCCGGCTGCCCCCGCAGGGCAAGGCCCGGTGTCGCCGCTGCGGACGGGTGCTGGCGGTCAGCAGGCCGGGGGCCAACGATCGCACCCTGGCTTTGGCTCTCGGCGCTGCGCTCGTCTTCGTCCTGGCCAATTCTTTCCCCCTCATGGGTTTACAGGCGGCGGGGCGGGAGGTCGATACGACCATAATCGGTGGCGCCTGGATGATGTGGCGGGAAGGGCAGCAGGCGACGGCGGCGCTCGTGGCCATCTGTGCCGTTATTGCCCCGGCGCTTTATATAGCCTTTGCGATCGTCGTGCTGTATGTCTCCCGGAGGCGACAAACCGTGCCGGCATGGGTGGGGGTGCTGCTCCAATGGGCGGAAACCGCCCATGAATGGTCGATGGCCGAGGTGATGATGTTAGGCATTCTGGTCGCCCTGGTAAAGATCGCCGATCTGGCCACGGTCGTCATGGGGGTGGGGATATTCGCCACGGGCGCCCTTATCGTTCTGGTCACACTCGTCGCGGTGAATTTCGAGCCGGATGAGATTTGGGAGCGTACGCAGTGGGTGGTCGCCGGGGAGACGGTGACGGATAAGACTGCCGCCGTCGCGGGTGATCAGGGAGGCGGTGAATGAACGCCGGGGAGCGGACGGCCATGCAGGCGGGGCTGGCGTTGTGCCGCCATTGCCGGCTGTTATCCCGAATCGGGACGGTGGCCGGGTCGGCCCAGTGCCCCCGCTGTGGTCATGAGCTCACGTATCGCCGTCCGGATGCGATCCAGCGCACCTGGGCGCTCATCATCGCCGCGACCATTTGCTATATCCCCGCGAATATGCTGCCGGTCATGAAATCGGTGACCCTCCTCGGCGCCTCGGAGGATACGATCATCGGCGGAGTGATCCTGCTCTATCAAACCGGGTCCTGGCATCTGGCCCTCATTGTCCTGATTGCCAGCGTGATTATTCCCCTGGCCAAGATCATGGCCCTGGCCTATCTGCTCGTCACGGTGCAAAGGCGTTCGACGCACAGCAACCGCGAACGTATCCGGCTATACCGGCTGGTGGAGTTTATCGGTCGCTGGTCGATGCTCGATGTCTTTGTCATCGCTTTTGTCGTCGCCCTGGTGCAGCTCAAGCCCCTCATGGCCGCCCAGCCCCGGGCCGGCATCGTTTTTTTCGCCGCGGTGGTTATCTTGACGATATTTGCCGCCCAAACCTTTGACCCCCGGCTGATCTGGGATTATGCCGGGAACGAGGAGAAGTGAAATGAGCGACAACAACCAAACGACCGACATCCCGGAGGCGATAACGACGCCCCGGAAAAAGATCCGTTTTTCCGCTGTCTGGATCATCCCCGTCATCGCCGCCCTGGTAGGTATGGGGATCGCGGTGGAGAGGTTTCTGAACGAAGGTCCGACCATCAAGATCTCCTTCAAGGTGGCGGAGGGGATAGAGGCCGGCAAGACTTTCGTGAAGTACAAGGACGTGAATATCGGCCAGGTCACGGCGGTAAGCCTTTCCGACGACTACTCCCACGTCGTCGTGACGGCGAAGATAGCCAAAAACGCAAGGAATCTACTCGTCAAAGATACCAAGTTCTGGATCATGTACCCCCGGATCACCCTGACGGGAGTTTCCGGCATGGGTACGCTGCTTTCGGGGAACTACATCGGCATCGAAGCGGGTAAATCCGGGGAGAAGGCGACTTCGTTTATCGGCCTCGATACGCCGCCGATCCTCACGGGCGCGGAACCGGGTCGTCAGTTCGTCTTGAGGGCCGATGACCTCGGCTCCCTGGGTTACGGTTCGCCCGTTTATTACCGCCGCCTGAATGTCGGCCAGGTCATTGCCTACGATCTGGCGAAAAACGGCAGGTCGGTGGAGATCAGGATCTTCGTTAACGCCCCCTATGACCGGTATGTAACAGCCGGGACGAAGTTCTGGCAGGCCAGCGGGATCGATGTGTCCATGGGGGTGAAAGGGCTGATCGTCCGTACTCAGTCCCTGGCGTCGGTCCTGGCCGGCGGCATCGCCTTCGAAACACCTTCCTATCTCAAGGTTCGACTCCAGCCGGCGGCGGAAAACACGGTCTTCACCCTCTACGAAAGTCAGGAAGCGGCCACGACCCAACATAAGATGAAAGAAGACCCGTTCATCCTCGTCTTCGACGAATCCATCCGAGGTCTGTCCGTAGGTGCGCCGCTGACCTATTTGGGGATCGAAATCGGGGAGGTGAAGAAGATCGGCCTTCATTACGATCCGGTTTCCTATACCTTCAAACCCTATGCGCTCGTCGCCTATTATGAAGAGTTGTTCTTGTCCCACCTGGACGACAAGGAGACCGCGTTGCGGGACCATCCCGTCCAGAGCTGGGGAGAGGATGAACCCACCCAGCGGCTGATCGACAAGGGGCTGCGGGCCCAACTGCGGCTGGGAAATATCGTTACGGGGCAGCTCTACATCGCCATGGACTACTTCCCCCGGGCCCCCAAGTTCAAGGTCGATTGGACAAAGAAACCCCCGCGCCTGCCGGTGATGCCCAGCGGTATGGCGGAATTTCAGATGAAGGTCACCAACATCCTGGACAAGATAGAAAAGATACCTTTTGAGGAGATCGGCAAAGAAACCAAAGCGGCGATGACCGGCCTGGAGGTGACGCTCCGGGATGCCCGCAGGTTGCTGGGGCGTATCGACGCGGAGGTGGTTCCGGAGGCGAAAGCGGCAGTGGAGAATTTGAAACGGACCGTGGCGGCGGCGGAGCGGGTGCTGGCCAATACCGACCGGACGCTGGTGGGACCGGATGCGCCGGCCACCCAGGAGCTCCGGGAGGCACTGCAGGAGATGACCCGGGCGGCTCGTGCCGTGCGGGTATTTGTCGAGTATATGGAAAAGCACCCGGAGGCGCTGATCCAAGGCAAAGCCCAGGAGAAACGATGATGAAAAAATGGAAGATCTTCTTGACAGGTTGCGTCGTCGCAGTGCTGACGGCCGGATGCGGCGCCTCCCTGGCGCCGCAGTTGTACTCGTTGAACCCGGTGGCGAAGCCCGCGGGGCCGGCGATGAACATTTCCGTCACCGTCGGCCCCGTCTCCGTGCCGGACGCGGTGGATCGGCCCCAGCTCGTGTTGAATATCGCACCCAATCAGTTGCGTGTCGATGAGTTCAACCGGTGGTCCGCCCCGTTGAAGGGCGACATCGCCCGTGTCGTGGCCGAAAATCTGGCGGTGCTCCTCGGCTCGCCTTACGTAGCCGTGTTTCCCCGGACGGTATCCCTGTCTCCCGCCTACCGCGTCACTATCGATGTCGTCCGTTTCGAGTCCGTTCCGGGAGAGGCGGTCAGAATGAACGCCCTCTGGGCGGTGCGCGCCACCGCCGACGGGACGGTACGGCAGGGCGGCGCCACCCTGCAGGAGCCCCTCCGGGGGGCCGCTCCCGCCGATCTCGTGGCCGCCCACAGCCGGATGCTTGGTGTTTTGAGCGGCGATATCGCCGCGGCCATCCGGGGTCTCGCGGTTACGGCCCGGAAAGAGGCGCCGGCGGCGCGGCAATAAGCACCGCCGGTCCTGACGGCGGTGGTTTCATCACGCCCCTTCAACCCGGCCGTTGTCCCTGCGGGTCCGGCGGCTGTTGATGATTATCACTCGAAAATGCGTGCATATGTTATTGATCCACAAAGGTTTATTATTAACGGAGACACTGCGGAGCGCATCCCGCCATTTTCATCCTGCCTTGTGACGGCGTGCCGTCATGGGGGGTTCACTGCTTCGCTTTCGTTTTTGCGTCCTGGGCGGCGTAGTAGTAATCGAACTCCTGGACGGCGATAACCCCGTCGCCGTTCATGTCCATTTCCTGGAACTGTTTTTTGGCCGCGGCAAGAAACTCATCCATGGTGACCCTGCCGTCCTTGTCGGCGTCCGCGTCGCGGTAACGGGCCATCCAGAACATGACGCATTCGTCTTTGCCGATCTTGCCGTTCTTGTCGGCGTCGATTTTCTTCATTGCTTTCTTCTTGGCCTTCTTCGGGGCCTTGGCGTCGGGACCGCAATAGTAGGCCACGAATTCCTGGGCCACCAGGGCGTTGTCCTTGTCGGCGTCCAGGGTGCTGAACTGTCGCTTCGCGCTCGCCTCGAATTCCGCGGCCATGATCTTGCCGTCCTTGTCGGCGTCGATGTCACGGAAGCGTCCCTTCCAGTAGGCTTCGTATTCGGCCACGGTGATGATGCCGTCGCCGTTGGTATCGATCCGGGCAAACGACGTCTGGGTTACCACGGGTGATTTCCCCTGGGCGGCCGCCGTCCCCAGGCCGACCGTCAGGAGCAGCAGGACGACCAATCCGATTCCGTATGTCTTTTTCATATCTATTCTCCCTTTTCCATAAAGTCTTTCGTTTTTCTTTTCCGTCCCGGCCGCCCGTTGGGGCTTCCTCATCCCGGCGCCGGAGCGACCGTTGCCGCTGCCGCCGCCGGCTTCCGTAAGGGGTCCCGCCCTGCGCTGTTCACCGGGTCACCCCGCCGGGGTGCTCCGGAGGAAAAGCGTGTAAAACTGCGGCATCTCCGCCGGGATGCTAAATAGTGCCGCCGGTGATGTCAAGGAAATATTGCCTCCGGGCTGTTTACGGCTCGTAGCCGAACTCCCTGACCAGCTTTTCACTGTGGGTCCAGTCCTTCTGCACCCGGACGAAGAGTCTGAGAAAGATCCGGGCGGCAAAGAACCGTTCCATATCCAGGCGGGCCGCTGTACCGATCCTCTTCAGCATGTCGCCGTTCCGGCCGATGAGGATTTTTTTCTGGGACGGTCTCTCCACGTTGATTGTCGCCTCGATGCGGAGCAAATTCCTTCCCTCCTCTTCCCGGAAGGCGTCCACGACGACCGCCGCGGCGTAGGGGATCTCTTTGTGGGTGTAGGTGAGGATCTTCTCCCGGATGATCTCGGCGGCGATAAAGCGCTCCGACCTGTCGGTGAGCATGTCTTCGGGAAAGTAAGGCGGCCCTTCCGGGAGGAGGGCCCGGATCTCTGCCAGCAGGGCCGGGACGCCGTCGCCGGTGCGGGCGCACAGCGGGAGGAAAGCCCGGCAGGGAAAGGTCTCGCGGGCCGTGGCGATCAGGGGGAGCAGCGATTCTTTTCTGACCAAAAGGTCCACCTTGTTGATGATCGTGATCGTCCGCTCCCGGTATGGGGAAAGCGTGGCCAGCCAGTCGGAATCTTCGGGGCGGAGGCGGTCGCCGGCCTCGATGAGCGCCAGCAGGACATCCACTTCGCCCACGACACTGCGCGCCGTTTTCACCATGGCCGCATTCAGCGGTTTGTGAGGATCGTGAATCCCCGGAGTATCCAGGAAGATCATCTGTCCGTCGGTCAGATGTTTGATGCCCATGATCCGGTTTCTCGTGGTTTGCGGTTTGGGGCTGGTAATGGCGATATTTTCCCCCAGGATGGTGTTGAGCAAGGTCGATTTGCCCACGTTGGGCCGGCCTACGATGCCGATGAATCCCGATTTGTACATAAAAATTTTCCTTTCAGCAGCAACGGCAGCTCAACTTCCCCGTCCCCGGTTCGATATCCAGGGAGGCCAGGCGGAAATGCTCTTTCAAGGCCTGGACATTGCAGTTCCGGTGGCCCCGGAAGGAACTTTCCTCGCCTGCGGGAACGGAGAAGATCACCTTACGGCCCCGGGCATCCCCGGCGGCGAGGAGGGCGAAGGCCCGTTCCCGCCAGCGCGCGGCGGCGACGAGGGCGCCGAAGGCGGGGTGATAAGGCCCGGCCAGCACGGCTCCCGGGGCGCTCAGCAGTTCTGATGCCTGGAGACCAAGACGGATGACGGCAATACCCGCCTTTTCCAGACACTCCCAGGCCTGCCGGCACATCTCCACGGCCTCCGGAAGGGACAGCGGTTTATAGCGGCCCCGGAGAAATTCTTCCGCCAGAGGGGTGCCGGACAGGACCAGGGTGGGATGGAGCCGCACGCCGTCCGGTCGCAGCGCCGCCGTCCCGGCGACGGATTCGGCAAAGGTGGCGGGGTCGTCGCCGGGCAATCCCGCCATGAGGTGCAGGATAACCTCCAGGCCTTTTTGCCTCAGGAGGGCGACGGCGGCGGTTACATCGCCGGCGGTGTGCCCCCGCCGGGAGGCCGCCAGGACGCCGTCCACAAGGGACTGGGCGCCGATTTCGACGGTCCGGACGCCCGACGCCGCCAGACGGTGCCCGTCTCCGTCGCTCAGGCAGTCGGGACGGGTCGAAATCCTGATCCCCTTCACGGTCCCGTTCTCTATGTACAACCGGGCCCAATCGAGGAGTCGTTCCTGTTCCTCTGGCGGCAGGCCGGTAAAGTTGCCGCCGTAGAAGGCGATCTGTGTAACGTCCGCAGGTCTTTTCCTGCCGGCGCGGCCGGTGAGAAAGGCGTGCATCTTGGCGTGGAAATAATCCGCTCCCCACCCCCGGGGGTCGTCCCCGCCGGAGATTTCCTGGTTGCAGAACAGGCAGCGGTGCGGACAGCCGCGATTAGTGATAAAAAAGGGGACGATCATGGCTCGACGGCGGCAACGAGATATTCCCAGGCCTTTCTTGCCGCCTGCTGTTCCGCCTCCTTTCTGCTTTTACCGATTCCCGTCGCCCCCGTCTCGCCGGGCAGGCGCAATTCCACCACAAAGGTCTTGTCGTGGTCCGGACCGGACTCGGCCTGCAAATGATACTGCGGCACCGCTTGAAACCGGCTTTGGCAGTATTCCTGCAGCGCCGATTTATAGTCCCGGAAATGGGGGTCGGCGCCGGCGGCGATCAGAGGGGCAAACAGCTCCTCGACCAGCCCGGCGACCCGGTCATAGCCGCCGTCGAGAAACACGGCGCCCATGACGGCCTCCAGGGCGTCGGCCAGGAGCGATGATTTTTCCCGGCCGCCGGAGGCCTCTTCCCCTTTTCCCAGGAGCAGGTAATTACCCAGGCCGAGCCTTCTGCCCAGGGTTGCCAGGGATTGCTCGTTGACCACGGCGGCCCTCATTTTGGAGAGCCGGCCTTCCGTGGCATCAGGGAAGCTGCTCATGAGCGCCGCGCTGACACAGAGTTGGAGGACGGCATCGCCGAGAAATTCAAGTCGTTCGTTGTCGGGGTATGATGGCGAAGGGTTTTCATTCGTGAAGGAACGATGGGTGCAGGCGTTGATCAGGAGCCGGCGGTCGTGAAATACGTAGCCGAGGGCGGCGGTTAGTTCCTGCCAGCGGGGGCCGTCTTTATTATCCATGTACCGGAGTTCCCAGAAGGGTGCGCTCTGCAGCCAATCCTTCGATCTTTGCCTTGACGATACGGTTCACCGCCGTCCCCTCGCCGTTACGGAGGATCACGGAAAGGTAGTTGTGGGACAACCCGCGGAGACGGCCATCGGCGCCATGCTGCCGGCCTTCCACAAGAACCGGCAGAACGGCGCCGACGAACCTTTCCAGATGCCGCCGGCGTTTCACCCTGTCCAGCTCCCGGAGCGAGCGTGTCCGCCTCTTTTTATCCTCTTCCCGTACCTGACCGTCCATGCGGGCCGCGGCGGTCCCGGGCCGACGCGAGTAGGGGAAGACATGGAGGTAAGCGACGGGCAGCGCGGAAATAAGGGCCAGGGTGTTGGTGAAGGCCTGTTCGTCTTCACCGGGAAAACCGGCCATCACATCCAGGCCGACGGTCATGTCGGGACGAAGGGTGGTGACCTTTTCCAGCAATGCCCGGAAGAAGGCGTGATCGTAGTTGCGCCCCATGGCCTTCAAAACGGCGTCATCGCCGCTTTGAAGGGGGACGTGGAGATGGGGACAGACGATGCGTGCGCCGCTCATCACCGCCAGGATATCGTCATCGATTTCCCCCGGTTCGAGGGAACTCAGCCGCAAGCGCTCCACGGGTTGATACCGCTCCACGTGCCTCAGTAAACCCGCGAGGGTGGAACCGTCCCGGCGGTCCGCTCCGTATGCCCCCAGATGAATGCCGGTCAGTACCACCTCCCGATAACCATGCCGGGCCAGGTTTTCGATCCGCCTGATCACCTCCCCGGCGCCGATGCTGCGGCTCCGCCCCCGGGCATAAGGGACGATGCAATAGCTGCAAAAGGCGTCGCAGCCGTCCTGAATCTTGAGAAAGGCCCGGGTGTGCCCGGGGAAGGAGGATACGGGGGGAATCTCCGCTTCCTTATCCGCAGCCGCCGTGGGTGGGGTGACCAGCACTTCCGGGGCCTTGCCCGCTGCCGATCCGGCCCCGGGTCTTGCCGCTGCCGCGGCGATGACCTCCGCCATCCGGTTTTTTTCCCCCATACCCGCCACCACGGCGACTCCCGGCATCCGGGTGAAGACGTGGGGCGCCGTCTGGGCGTAACAGCCGGTGACCACAACGGGCGCCCTGGGATTCAGCTTTTGGGCCCGGCGGATGAGTTGCCGCGACTGAAAGTCGGCGCCGCCCGTTACCGTGCAGGTGTTGATGATGTAAAAATCAGCTGCGACGAGGGCATTGAAGGGTCGATAGCCTCTGCTTTCCAGGTCTTCGGCCATGGCCGCCGCTTCATACTGGTTAATCTTGCACCCCAGGGTAACAATGGACACCCGGAGTCCCGCCGCGGCCGCCGGGTTGCCGTCCCGCCCTGCCGCGGCGTCCGTTTGCACCTCCCGTATTGATACCGCCGGGGTGTTTGCCGGGGGTGCCGCCGCGCCCCCCCCCGGTTCCTTGGGGGGGGGCGGCGCCGTTTCTTTGCTCATAACTCGTTCTTTTCCCTGAATATTTTCTTGATGGGCCTAAACTTAACCACCGCGGGCTCCTTTTGTCAAGACGAAAGGATTGGAAAGGATACTGGATTTTTCCCCCGAATTCCGCTATGAGAGGGTGGTTCCGTTCCCGGAAAAAACCATTCATCTCGACAGGTGCGACGCCATGGAAGCAATATGGTCATCTATCCACACCCATCAGTTTGCCGTAATCACCGTCATTGCCGTTTCCCTTCTCGTCATCTATTTTCTTTTCAAGAACCTCATCAAGCTCGCCTTGCTCTTTGTCCTGATCTTGATTCTCGCCGGGGGGTATTTTTATCTCACCGCCCCGGCGAAATCTCCCGCGGACCTCGATCGGGCGATCAAGAAGACCCGGGAACAGACCGGTCAACTAATCGACAAGGGTAAGGTCGCGTATGAAAAGGGCAAGGAGGTTGTCCGCAAGGGCAAGGAGCTTACCGACAATGTCGGCAAGGTCATCGGCAGTGACCGGGACGGCCCCCGGAAGGAATGAGCCTGTTCAAATAACCCTCATTCCCGCCGGCGAATGTATATGGGGACACTTTCCGTATCTCTCGTTGTCAAAGCGGGGCGGGTCTTCAGCAACCGCTCACCATGCCTGCGGACAGGTAAAACGAAAGACGAAAATATCCGTAGTTCCGGACATTTTCATAGAAACCGCAAATATCCGGCAGCCGGCACCGTCGCCGAGCGGGTTCAGAAGATGTTGACTTCCATGGCCCGCACCGGACAGGCGGAGACGCACAGCTCGCAGCCGTTGCACTTCTCGGGATCGAAGGTCACTTTCTGGGATCCCGGCTCGAAAGAAAGGGCGGAAGTCGGGCAGAAGGCGGTACAGGCGCCGCAGTGGACACACTTGTCGGAATTCTGGTTGACGCTCTTGGACAGCGGTTCGACTTTGAGACCCTTCTCCTTGAGAAAACGGATCCCGTCGTTGAAGTTCTGCTGGTTACCGCTCAATTCCAGGACAATGATTCCTTCCCGTTTGGGGAATATCCGGGCCTTGAGAATGTTGAAAACCAGATCATGGGTTTTGACGAGTTGACAGATGATCGGCTGATCGACGTTTTCCGCCGTGTAGTGAATGACGATTTTTCTGGAGACGATTTGTTCGTCCGTCATGATCTTGCCCCCGGAGGTTTTGCCGGGGGTGATGTTAGGGGAACGGTCTTTTTTTGTCAAGGCTTTCATGCGGATCCTTTCTTTTCCGTCGCATTCTCCCCGTCGGTACGGTCTTTGCCTTCGTCGGCCGGGGCGGGGGGAAAGATGTCGAAAAACGGTTTGAGGGTGTTGATCGGACTGAGAGCGGAGTAATCGAGACCCATATCCAGCCACTTCCGGAACTGGTTGTCCGTCATGGTCCGGTAGGAAAGATAGTTGTTGAGGACCTGTTCCAAATATTTCTGAAAAAAGTCGTTGAGGATGTTTTCCCCGAAGCGGATGATCAAATGGAGGAGGGGTACGGGGAGGAGAAAGTTCTTTTTGCGTGATTCTTCCAGAATCACCTGGGTGAGGATAAAGGCGGTGACGTCCTCTTTGGTTTTGGCGTCCAGGACCTGGACCTGACTTCCGGAGCGGATGGCCCGGGTGATATCGTCGAGATTTACATAACTGCTCCGGGCGGTATCGTAGAGACGGCGGTTGCCGTATTTTTTGTAGATAAGCTTTTCGGCCATGGATGTTTTCCCCGGGTGCAGGATGGGCGTTACCTTATCAGGTGTGTTGACATAATGCAACAAAAAATGAACGCCCAGCGGCGTTGTTTTTTTCCCGTGGAAATTGTCGATTGATAAATATCCGACAAAAAAGAGAATTATTCATTTTCTTCGTTTTGCTATAAGGTACAGCCGCCATGAATTTATTTTGCAACGCAACATTTTTCCCTTGACAAACCTCAAAGGGGGGTTATAATAGGCCAAAAACAAATCAGGAGGTACCAACAAATGGAACAGGGAAAGATCGCCAAACAGATGATCGATTTTCACAAGGCAACTTTCGACAACACCTTTAACGCCATGTCGATTTTACAGGAGCAGACGGAACGGATGGTGAACATGTTTCTCGAGCAGTCCCCCTGGGTTCCGGAAGAGGGGAAGAACGCCATTCAGGAATGGGTGAAGGCCTACAAGAAGGGGCGTATGGATTTCAAGGCCTCTGCCGACGACAGCTTCAAGAAGGTGGAGGAATTCTTTGCCGGATTCGACAAACAGGCCCGGGAAACGAAAGTAAAAGCGGCTAAATAGCCCCAAAACAACAATAAGGAGGAAAGAGTATGGATCCGAAACAGATTTCCAAGCAGATGTTCGATTTCAACAAGATGGCGTTCGAGAGGTCCTTTGCGGCCATGGTGGTTATGCAGGACCAGGCGGAAAAGATGTTCAACATGTGGTTGGACCAGAACAAGTGGTTCCCCGAAGAGGGGCGGAAGGCCATGGCGGACTGGGTCAAGACCTACAAGAAGGGCCGGGAAGACTTCAAGGCCAAGGTCGAAGAAGGTTACGCCAAACTGGAACAGTATCTGGCGCCGGCGGAAAAGTAGGACGGCCGGTTTATTTATGGAACAGGTATCGGATGATGATCTCCAAGTATCAACAGCAAGTCTTTAATCGCGCCGTTTCACTCTATACGGATGGCATGGCCGAGAAACCGGTAAAAATGCTGGGCGCCGCCACGGACATACTCAAGGCCGCCCAGCTTTACAGTCTGGGCGTTCTGGTGTATGTCTCCGATTTCATGGCTCCTTTTTGGACGGCGTGGCAGGCCTTCAACCGTCTGGAGCGGAAGAAGATCCGCCGCACCTACGCCCTCCAGACTATGGCCGATTATTTCGAGCTGCTGCAGTTCAATCTCCAGATCGCCGAGCAGGGCATGACGGGAACGGTCAACGGTTTCCGGGAATTCTACAGGAAAGAAGCCGCCCAGGCCCTCATGTCCCTGCTCAACAGTATCTATGGGGACGAAGAGGGAGATATCGGCAACTATGCCGCCCGTCTGGCGAATCTTACCGACGGTGTCATCAACCGCTACCCCGAGGCGATCAAGAAGATCGGGGGCGAGTTCGGTTTTCACTTCGACGACGGCGGCTATATCAAGACGGCGGAAACGGAGCGCTTCCTTCTTTATCAGGTCCTCTCCCGGGACAAAGGCATCCGGCCCCGGATGGACGGCAAACCGGTCATCATTATCCATCCTTATGTGCTGGGTCCCAACATCCTGTCCTTTCTGCCGGACGAGAAGAAAAGCTATGTCCATGCCTTTGCCGATCAGGGCATCCCCACCTATATCCGGATCCTCAAGGACATCCAGACTACGGAGGCGGTTCAGGTCATGACCGGCGAGGATGACGCCCGGGATACCCGGTACTTCTGTGAGCTGCTGAAGGCGACCCATGGCCGGGCCGTGACCCTGAACGGTTTCTGCCAGGGCGGCTTCATGGCCGTCCTGGATATCCTCTCCGGGGAACTGGACGGCCTGGTCGATGCCTTGATCACCTGTGTCGCCCCCATGGACGGCACACGGAGCAAGTCGCTGGTGGAATATATGCAGCATCTGCCGGATCGCTTCCGGGACTTGAACTACGCCGTCAAGAAACTGCCGAACGGCAACGGCATTGTGGACGGCAAGGTGATGAGCTGGGTCTATAAGCTGAAGAGTATGGAAAAGGAGGCCCCCTTCGTCACTTTCTATCGGGATCTCGGCAGCATCGACGGGACGGAGATCAGCAAGACCGCGGCAGCCATGAACCACTGGCTGATCTACGACCGCATCGATCTGCCGGAAGGGATCACGAAGCTGAGCTTCGATTCCTATACGATACCGGTGAGCGCCGACGGCACCCTGCCGGTGAAACTGTTCGGCAAGACCCTGAATTTCAAGGGCATCGAGGAAAAGGGCATCGCCTGGCTGCTCTGTTATGCCGAAAGAGATGACCTGGTGGACAGGGACGCCGCCCTGGCCCCCACGGACTTCATCGACGTGGAAGTGACGCCCTTTCCGAAGGGACATGGGGCGATTGCGACCTCCTGGTCCGATCCCCGTTCCGCCTGTGCCCTCCATACCCGGTTCGGCAAGGGATACCGGGGGCCGGTCCGATTTCAGCTCGATCTGGAAGAAGGGAAGATAAAAAACAATGGATCGTAATTTCTATGAGTTTTGGGGGCAAATGTTTCTTAATCTGGCCCAGGGCCAGAAACAGATCGAGGATTTTCGCAAATGGTTCGGTCAGGGGTTGATGGGTTATGAATCCTTGAACGCCATGTTCCGCAAGGCCTACGGCCTGGACCGGATCGAAGAGACATCGCCCGATTACACGGAAATCTGGAAGAAGTCGGTGGAGACCTTTCAGAAATCGTTCCGGGAGAGTCTGGCCCTCATGGATGTCGTTCCCCGGAGCGAGTATGACGCCCTTGCCGAAAAATGCGCCGCCCTGGAAAAAACCGTGACGGAGCAGGAAGAGACCATTCGCACCCTGAAGCGACTGCTTAACGAGGAAGCTTCGGGAGGAGCGCCTGCCGCCGCGGCGATCGAGGACCTCCAGGGGCTGCTGAAAAACCAGCAGGACCAGTTCCAGCAACTGCTGAAGAACATGGCGCTCTTCTTCGAGAAAGAGCCGCTGCTGACGCGGGGAACAAAAAAGAAGGGACATTGACCACGCCGTTTCCGGGTGCCGTCTTCCTGCCGGGGAAGGTCGGAGGGTAGGGGAGGGCTTTGCCGGCCCGGTCTTTTTCCCGGGGCGTTGCCCTCTTCCCCAGCGGCCCGGATCCCGTTTCCCGACCTTGCCCGGGGAGACGCATCCCGACACCCGGGAATACGGGAGACCGCTGCCGACACCGGGTCGGGCAGCTGAACCGCCGGGTTACGACAGCGCCGGCATCAGGCAAATAAATGTTGCCAGTCGCCGTCTCAGGTTTTGGGCGCCTTGGGGGGGCTTACCAGCGCTTCGCCGTCCAGCACCACCGTTCCTTCCTGATTCTTGCAGATCGTGCGCAGGCGCAGCCGGTTTTTCTCCCGGATCATCTCCACGACTTCGACGCGGGCGGTGATCGTGTCGCCCATCCGCACCGGGGCGAGAAATTTCAATTCCTGACCGAGATATATCGTACCCGGTCCGGGCAGTTGCATGCCCAGGACGGCGGAAATGAAACCCCCCAACAGCATCCCATGGACGATCCGGCCCTTGAAGAAAGTCCCGGCGGCATAGGTTTGGTTGATATGGGCCGGATTCAGGTCGCCGGTGATGCCCGCGTAAAGATAGACATCCGTTTCCGTTACGGTCTTGGTGAATTCCGCCGCGTCTCCGATATTGATGACGTCCATGGTTTTCCCGATCATTTTTCCTCCCTCGCGATAATAATCTCTAAAACCAGCACTTATACGTCCAGGTCGCCTCTTTCATGTCCCGCAGATCATTCTGCAGCATCAGATAGAGGCTGGCGTTCTGGATGGCCAGCCCTCCCTGGTAGGCCAGGGCGGTGACGAGTTCGATCTCGTCTTCCGTAAAGGTCCGTTTCGTGGCGCTGTAGAGGCGCAGAACCCCGATGACGTCGTCTTCCTTGGCCTTGATGGGGACGCAGAGAATGGAGACGATGCCCTCGGCCTTCTTTTCGTCTTTATACTGCACCCCCTTGTCCGTAAATGCGTCTTCGATGGCTACCGGTTTGCCGTTGAGCGCCTCGGCGATGCTCTTTTCCGCCGAGATGGGGCCTTTCTGGAGGTACTTGTCACTCAGGCCGTAGCTGGCGACCAGTTGCAGGACCGTCCGCTCATCGTTGAGGAGCCTGATGGATGCGGCCTTCACTCCCAGGGCCTTGGCCACCTCCCGGGTCAAGGTTTGCAGGATGGACTTGATGTCGAGATTCGCGGCGATGTTGGCCGCCAGGTTCAAAAACAACCTCGTATTGGTCCGGAGCTGATCGACCAGCCGGTTGTTTTCGATGGCCCAGCCCCCGCGTCCGGCCAGAAGCTGGAGCAATTCGATCTCCTCGTTGCTGAATTCCCTTTTTTTGGCCGTATAGATGGTGAGGACGCCGACCATTTCCCCCTTCACCAGGGCCGGTACGACAATAATCGAACCGATGCCTTCGGCCTTCTTGCGATCCCTGTTTTCGAGGCGCGGGTCCGTCGCTGCATCCTGATAATAAATGTAGCCGTCTTTCTTCAGGAGGGGAGTGATCTGTTCGGCGTGACCGTAACCGGCATGGAGATAATCGGCCGACAGTCCGCGCTGGGCGACGGCCTGGAATATCTCCTGCTCCTTGTTCGCCAAAAAAAGGCAGGCCGCCTTGGCCTTCATGGTTTCCACGGCGCTGTCTACAATCAACTGCAGCAGGGCGTCCATATCCCTGGTGGTCCCGAAGGCATCGCTGATTTTCATGATGGTCTTAAGATAACTTTGTTTCGCAGGCATCTTTCTTTCCCCCCTTATATCGTTTCCTGAATGATTTGCGTCAACGGCGGTTTTACGGATTGCCGTTTAGGCGCCGATTTCTTCCCTCCCCCCGTCGGGCGGGACACTTTGCCGGTCCGCAGTGCCGGGGCCGCCTTCCCTTCCCCGGCGGTTTGCCCGGCAGCCCCTGCCGCGGCCTCCTCGCTGCTTTGCGGAGCTGCGGCCGCGGTGACGGTTGGTTGTTCTTCTTCGCCGTCCCGGGCCCGGAGCCACCGGATGATCTTGGGAGCGAACTCCCGCTGACTCTTGGAACTTACATAGATGCCGATGTGTCCCGTGTCCAGGGAGATGTCCTCCGTATCGGTGCTGCCGACGCATTTGGTAAGCATATTGCACGCTTCCGGGGGAACGAGATGATCGTACATCCCGTAAAAATTAAGCAGCGGCATGGTGATCTTTTTCAAATCGACACGCCGGCCGCCGATTTCAAGCCTGCTCTGAATCAAGAGATTCTTTTGATAGAAATCGGCGGCGAACTGGCGGAAGGTCTCTCCGGGGACATCGGGGCTGTCGAAGATCCATTTTTCCATGCGGACGAAGTTTTCCACGAAGGATTTGTTCCCCATGTTTTCCATAAATCCCACATATTTGTCGATCATGAGCCGGGCCGGGTTCAGGAGCAGAAAACCGATGTTCATCACGTCTCCGGGTAGATTGCCGAAGGTGTCGATCATCTTGTCCGTGTCGATGGCCCGCATCCAGATATGCAGCAATCCCTTGTCCGTGGCGAAGTTGGTGGGTGTCACGGTGGTGATCAGGTTCTTGATCTTCTCCGGATGGAGAGCGGAATAGATGACACAGAAGGTGCCGCCCATACAGATACCCATGAGGTTGATCTTGGGACGTCCCGTTTCGGTGCGGATGAAATCGACGATATTGTCCATGTAACCGTTGACATGGTCGTCGATGGTGAGGAAACGGTCCTTTCGGGTCGGGTATCCCCAGTCGATCATGTACAGATCGATGCCGCTGTTGAGAAAGGTCTGGACGACACTCCGGTCCGGCTGGAGGTCCAGCATCGTTTCCCTGTTGATGAGGGCGTAGGTTACCAGCAGCGGCGTCTTCAGGGTGATATCGCCGGGGGTCCGGTAATGCTTCAGCTTGACCCGGTCTTCCTCGTAGACCACGTCGTAGGGGGTGGTGGCCATCTCCGTTTCCAGAGGACCAAGGAGGACCTCCGAAGCCCTGGTCACGGTTTCCTGCGCTTTTTCCGCTTCTGCGGCGATGTTGGCTAAAATGAGATCCAGGGATATCTTGGGTTGTTCCATGATCGTCACCTCCTGCAATCGGGGTTATTTCCGTTCTTTCCCTTTTCCGGCCAGTTCCTTTTCGAGGGCCCGCACGCGTTTCTTGAGCAGGTAGAGGTCTTTGTAAACATTGTCCATATCCCGGTTGGTGGGTACGGGCAGGGATTGCAGTACATCCTGCAATACCTCGTTTTTGGCTTGTACATAGATTTCCGCCTGGTCGAGCATCTCCCGGAATGCCGCCAGGTATTCCGGGGATTTGAAGAGATTCATATAGTGCCCTTCCAGAATCTTCACCCAAAGGTTATAGTATTCCTTGGCTTTGTCCGGGACTTTTCCTTCCTTGGCGAGCTCTTCCACCTTGTCCTGGAGGACCTGGACGGATTTCTCCATGGGCAGGTACAGCAGATAGAGAAATTCCGAGAGGGCGGCGTTGAGGACATTGGCCTGATCCGCCAGACGATGGAGCCGTTCCTGATAGTAGCGGGCCAATCCCAGCTGGGGGATGCGAAAATACTGGCGAAACTCCTCCTCGTAGATCTCCCGCCAGAGTTTGAAGACATCTTCTTCGAGGTTCTCGAACTTGTAAGCCTCGGTTTTCTGGCCGATCTTGCCGGCCTTATCCATGGCCTGCTTCTGAAGACGCAACGATGCCTCCCAGCCTGTTTTGGCGACTTTCAGGATAATTTCCGGCATGGTGTTGAGCCCCTTGAGCACGGCGTCGGCAACCTGGGGATCGTTGATCGCCGCCGCAGCGGACTGCATCCTCTTCAGGGCTGTTTCCATGGCTTCGATATAACGGTTTTTGATCTCTCCGCCGGTTTCAGGTACCTTGAAAGCAGGGGCGGCGGCAGGGAGGTCCTTGATCATGGAGGTCCAGAAGTCGGCGGAGGCCTTCATCCAGTCCTGAATCATGGTGTCGAGATTGGTCTGGTCCGATTTTTTGTCTTCCATTTTAGGCACCTCAATTATGTTGAAGAAAGCTTGTCGGGCTTGGGCCCGTTGTTTTTTGTTTGTGGGGAGAGAAGAAAATATGTGCCGTTAAGATATTATAAAAGTCCCGGACTGTCAACAGGATGTTTGCTCCCGCCGCGGACGCGGGCAAAGGGGAATATGTCGCTCCCCTGACGGCGGTTCCTTGGGCGACCCGCTTCCCGGTATCGCCGCTCCGGTTTCTCTCCGTTTACCCCCCGGCCGTGGCTGCGAAAATCCTATGCCCTTCCTTCCCCCGGCCGGTCGTCGAGGAGTTCCGTCCAGGGCAGAAGGGGAAAGTTGTCATGCAGGGAGTGATCGTCTTCCACCAGATGGTAGTGGAGGTTGGCGAAAACTGCTTCGGCAACGGGTCGGACTTCCTCCGGGGGGACTACGTCGTCCCTTCGGCCGTGGTAGAGATGGACCGGGCAGGTGAGGGTACGCCCCCGGTAAGGGGTGAATTCGTCCAGATTTATGGCCGGGGCCAGAAGAACGAGACGCCGGATGCGGTCGGGATGGCGGCAGGCATAGATGGCCGCCATCAAGCCCCCGTAACTGGAGCCCACCAGGATCAGCTCCGTTTTCCCCCCCAGGTCCGCTTCCAGTTTGATCAGACGTGCCGCCAGGGACCCCGTGTAATCCTCGATAATCATATCGGGATAGCGCTCCCGGAAATACATGCCCTTGGTTCCCCGGCCGGTGCTCTCCAGGCCGTGAACGAAAACTCTCGTTGCCGTCATTACCCCTCCCTCTCTCCGGTCTGCTTCCCCGTCGTCTTCCTGGTTCCCCCGGTCTGCCGCAACTGCCGACGCTTCTGCATATCCCGGGGTTAATATACCCCGCCGCCTGCTTCGTTCCCCGGGGTTTCGGCCACCCCGCAGTTTGATGAGTTCCTAAAACCACCCCTGCCCCGGGGAGCACCCCGAAGGATGGAAACGACGTTTTCACGGTAATTCATGATGGAAACGACGGATTAAAAATCTCCCCGGGCCGGGTGCGCCAATCACGAGGAATATTAAGTGCTTGTGCACATATCACCGTGATGGATGGGGAAGCGTTTTTACCGCATACGGCCTTGGGGCGATGTCGTCAAGCCTGCTTTGGGGTAGGTGATTGATTTGCCCCCATCTGGCCCCTGATGAAGCGCCGCCTCGGCGACCCAGTTCCCTGGTGGCGATTTTGCATAATCGAAGCCATCTGTCAATAATCTTTCCCCTTTTATTGCTTTCCGGGCGTTACTGTGATAGAAAGCCGGCAAATATCGCTGAGGTATCTTTTATGGCGCGCATCACCCCCTTTCAAGCCCTCCGGCCCGTTCCTCCGTTTGCCGATAAAGTCGCGGCGCCTCCCTATGACGTCATCGACGTGGCGGAGGCCCGGGCAATGGCCGACGGCAACCCCTGGAGTTTCCTTCATGTGGAGAAATCGGAGATCGATCTGCCGGATTACCCCGAGGTCGAGGAAGCGGCTGTGTTCCGGGCCGCCGCCGACAATCTGGAGCGGCTCCGGGCGGAGCGGGTCCTTATTCAGGACCCGTCCCCGTGTTTTTACGTTTATGCCCAGGAAATGGGCGGGAGGCGCCAGTACGGGATTGTCGCCGGGGCCAGTGTCCGGGAGTACGAAACGGGGTTGATCAAGAAACACGAACATACCCGGGCGGACAAGGAACAGGAGCGGATCGGCCACGTAGATACCGTCGGCGCCCAGACCGGACCGGTCTTTATCGCCTACCGGCGGCGGGAGGAGATCGACGATCTCGTGGCCCGGATTGTCCAGACGCCGCCGGAGTACGATTTTGTCGCCCCGGACGGGGTGGGCCATCAGGCCTGGGTGATTGGCGATCCGTCTTTGATCACCCGGCTGACGGACTACTTTGCCGCGGTTCCGACCCTGTATATCGCCGACGGTCACCACCGGGCCGCGGCGGCGGCGGCGGTGGCGAACCGGCGCCGGAACCGGGATCCCCGGCCGGCCGCCGACCGGCCCTATGAAACCTTCCTGGCCGTCCTCTTTCCCCATGACCAGCTCCGGATCATGGATTACAACCGGGTGGTCCGCGATCTCAACGGTCTGACGGAGACGGCGTTCCTCACCCGGATTTCTCGAGATTTCGAGGTGGTGGACGGCTTTGCGGAACGTTCTCCGGACCGGCGACGTGAATTCGGGATGTATCTCGACGGGCGGTGGCGGCGGCTGATCTTTAAAAAAGGGCTTCCGGACTCCGGCGATCCGGTGCGGTCCCTGGATGTCTCCATTCTCCAGGAATACGTCCTGGGGCCTGTTCTCGGTATCGCCGATCCGCGGACGGACCGGCGCATCGATTTCATCGGCGGCATCCGGGGGATGGGGGAACTGGAACGGCTGGTCGACTCCCGGCGCTTCGCCGTGGCCTTCTCCCTTTGCCCTACGACCCTCGTGGAACTTATGGCGGTTGCCGACGCCGGTCTGGTGATGCCGCCTAAATCCACGTGGTTCGAGCCGAAACTACGCAGCGGCCTGTTTGTCCATCTTCTTTGATTGACGGGTTGCCGGTTCGGCCGGCGGGAAAGGAATCGCAAAACTTGACGGCGCATTGATAAAGTCCACAGGCGGCGAAAGCACTTCCTCCCTCGTCAGGGCAACGTGCGTGCGCGTGATGCTCATTACTCATGATTCGTGCATTCTGCTCCCGGCGGTGTTTATTTTGTCGCCTCCTCGACGGCTTTTAGGCGTTCATCAAACCGGAATGGGGAGCATTTGTTCTTCTCCTCCCTGTTGGCATTTTACGAACTCGTCTCTGGATGGGCGATGGCAGATTCCGGATCGGCGCTTCCCGGCGGCATCCTGCTTAGGGAAGGGGAAACGGTGGACGAAATCCTGGGGGGGCGGCTCCTGGTCATCCAGCAGCGCCGGGGCTACCGCTTTTCTGTCGATGCCTTGCTCCTGGCCCACTTTGTCCGCATGCGGACGGGTTCGACACTCCTGGACCTGGGGACGGGCAGCGCCGTGATCCCCATGATCCTCTGCCGGCGCTGGCACTGCGCCCGGGCGGCGGGTCTGGAGCTCCAGGAAGAACTGGCGGAGATGGCGGGGCGAAGTCTGGAGCTCAACGGTCTGGCCGACACCATCGCCATCATCCCCGGTGACGTGCGGGCGGTGGCGGAGTTGGTCTCCCCCCGTTCCTTCGACGTGGTGACCCTCAATCCTCCTTACCGGAAACTCCGTTCGGGAAGGATCAACCCCCTGGCCCAGAAGGCCCGGGCCCGTCACGAGCTTGACGGCGGCCTCAGCGACTTCCTCGTGGCCGCCGCCTATGCGGTACGTCCGTCCGGGAGTGTCTGCGCCATCTATCCCGCCCGCCGCATGGCGGAACTGATCTTCCAGATGCGCCGTCACCACCTCGAACCGAAGCGGATGCAATTGGTCCATTCCCGGAGGGAGGGAGAAGGGGAGTTCGTGCTGATGGAGGGGCGGCCGGCGGGGGGGGAGGAGTTGAAGGTCTTGCCGCCCCTGTTCATTTATGAGGCAGATGGGACATATACCCCGGCGATGCAGGATGTCTTCAACGGCCTTTCCGCTTCTCCAGGAAACGCCGGCGGCTGATTTCCCTGGTCATCACCCGGCGGAGGATTCCCCGGAGCTCGGGGTCGCCGACGGCATCGAGACTTTCCTTTATCAGGCGCTTATCCCGGGCATTGAGGGCGTCCAGCCACGCGGCGGGATCCGCGGCGGGAACGACGTTTGCCGGCGGCGCCGGGGTTACGCCCAGGGAGAGTTTCAGTTCCCGGACGTCGCCTTTGCCATAGAGGCTGTTGAAACGCTGGAGGATGTCTTTTTTTAGAAACTGGAGGTGGTGCATCCAGACCGAGGACGATACCTTCACCATGAGTATGCCTCTTTTGACGGTTTCCGGTGCCGTCTGGGCGGCGATCTGGTCCCCCACGGCCTCGTTCCAGATCCGGCGCAGAGAAACGTCGCCGGTAGTTAAAGGGACTCCCTGCTTTTTCATTAAGCTCTGGAGTACCTCCCCGAGCGGGGCGGGCTGATATCGTAAGCGACGTCGGGCCATAGGTCTGTTCCTCTGTGACAGCTTCATGCCTCCTCCCGTCACGCCCCCAGACGGGGCTGACGAAGGATGGCGAACTCGCAAAAAACCCCATGCCCCGCGGGATGCCGCGAAGCATGAAAACGGCATTTTCACAGTTAGTCATCCTGGAGACGCCGGCGTAAAAAGATCCGCAGGCAAGGTAGGCAAATCCTTAGGAACCGGCAAAGGTGAACCTTATGTGTGTACATCGCCGTGATGAAAGAGGAAACGCTTCCACCGGCCACGGACTTTTTAGGATGTCGTCCAAGATGAAAACATTCAATCAGTTACGGGCATCTTCATGCCGAATATCAAAGGAGACCGTATGTCGCTGGACAATTTGCTTTCCCGAGTCAAACAACATCCCCGCTATTCCGAGGTCGGAATGATCCTCTGTCATAACGGTGTGGTCCGTGCCACTTCCCGGGACGGACGGCCCGTTGCGGAACTCACCGTGGTTGCCGACCGTCGCCGCCTTGCCGAGATCGTGGCGGACATAAAATGCCTCCCCGGCATCGTGGAGGTCCTGGCGGAGGTACGGGAGGGGACCCTCCGGGTGGGCGACGATATTATGTTCGTCGTCGTGGCCGGGGACATTCGGGAAAACGTCTTTCCCGCCCTCCAGGAAGCCGTCAACGCCATCAAACGGGACGTGACGAAGAAAGCTGAGCGTTGATCCGGCGGGATCGTCAGATTATTTTCTTGAGCTCCGTTACGAAGACGTCGTAGGTGCCCCGGTCGAAGAGTACGAAGCGGATCAGTTCGATGTCCTCGTGCCCTCTCAGATAATCCACCGCCGTCTTCAAAGCGATGTGGGCCGCCTCGCCCAGGGGATAACCGTACACCCCCGTGCTGATCGCCGGGAAGGCCACGCTTTTCAGTTTCCGGGCCGCCGCCAGTTTCAGGCTTTCGGCATAGGCGCTGCGGAGGAGGTCCGCCTCTCCCCTGGTGCCGCCGCGATAAACCGGACCGACGGTGTGAATCACATACTTGGCCTTCAGTTTCCCTCCCGTGGTGATCACCGCCTGTCCGGTGGGACAGCCGCCGATCCGCCGACATTCCTCCATGATGGAGGGTCCCCCGGCGCTATGGATGGCCCCGTCCACCCCGGCGCCGCCGGCCAGGCGGGAATTGGCGGCGTTGACGATAGCCTCCGTGTCCTCCCGGGTGATGTCTCCCTGGACCAGAGACAGGATTCCTCTGTTGATCGGAACGTCCATATTATCGACCTCTTATCCTTTGATCTCTTTCTGGAGTGGTGTTTGTAAACAAGCCCTGTTTTTCCCCAGCCGTTTCGCTTCGTACATGAGCCGGTCGGCTCTGTTCACGAAGGTCATCATGTCTTCCCCGGAGCTATACTGGGCTACCCCCATGCTCAACGTCAGGTGTACTTCCCGGCCGGGATCGGGGGTGAATATCTCTTTCTGGAATTCCCGGCGGATCCTTTCCGCCGTTACGGCGCCTTCGGTACCGGACGTCATCGGCAATATGATGGTAAATTCCTCGCCGCCGTACCGGTAGGCGGAATCCGTCTGACGGAGCGATCTTTTCACCACCTGCCCCAGTCGCGACAGAACCTCGTTCCCGTTGAGATGACCGTAGGTGTCGTTGAAGTTCTTGAAATTGTCCAGATCCAGCAGCATGAGGGTCAGCGGTGATCCGTAACGCTCCGCCCGGGAGATTTCGATCCTTAGCTGCTCATAGAAATAACGGACGTTATAGAGACGGGTAAGGTCGTCAATGATGCTCAATTCTCTATATTTTTGCTCACTTTCCCTCAGCATCGTCTCCATCTCTTTGCGCTTGGTGATATCGCGCCCGACGCCGAATCTGCCGGTGACCTTGCCTTGGCCATCGTAAAGATTCGAAGCCAGAAACTCGACATCGACCCGCCGGCCGTCCTTGTGGAGCAACACCGTTTCATAGGGCATGGAGGGGGCGCCCCGGACGCCCATTTTGTATCTCTCGATAACCGCCGCCCGCTCCTCCGGGGCGATCACCATTGTGAAAGGTAGACCCGCGAGCTCGGCAAGGGGATAACCGGTGGCCTTTTCGAAATTTGGATTGACATAGGTGAAATAACCGCCGCGGGAAACCATGAAGACGAAATCATTCGTGGTTTCCACGAGCGTCCGGTACTTGAGCTCGCTTTCCAGCAGCCTTTCCTCGGTGGCTTTACGTTCGGTGATATCCATATTGAAGCCATACCAGGTGACGGTGCCGTCAGCCAGTCTCTCGGGGAGGGAATTGCCCATCATCCATCGGATCGGCCCGCCCGGGATCTGCACCCGGTACTCGCATTTCCAGACGGTCAGATCGCGGGCCGATTTTTCTATGGAATCGATTAACATTTCCAGGTCCGCGGGATAGATCATCCTGGCGATGGGGGAGAAATCGTCGCACACGTCCCGGGGAGAACAGCCGAAGATATCTTTGATCGCATCCGTGGTGAAAGGCACGCAGTAGGTTCCGTCGGGCTTCCTGGTAAACTGGTAAATCACCCCCGGGACCAGGGAGGTAAGTTTCTCCCATCGCCGGTCCCGTTCCCGGAGCTCCTCTTCCGCCTTACGAAGCTTGATTCTCTTGTCTTTCTCTTTCAGTTCCCTCCCGATCGCGATACCCAGCCGGGAGAGGTTGTCTTTACCGACATAATCGTGGACGCCGGATTTCATGATCGCCACGGCCGTTTCCTCGCCGATGCATCCGGAAACGAGGATGAAGGGGGTCTCCAGGCCGAGATCATGGTGGTATCGGAGGACATCCGGAGCGGAGAAGCCCGGCAGCCGGTAATCGCACAGGATGATGTCCCAGGATTTCGTCTTCAGGGCGGTTTGCAAGGCAGCCATATTGTCCACCCGTTCCACGGCGGGGACATAGCCCCCCTTTTCCATCTCCCGGATCATCAAGAGGGCGTCGTCTTCGTTATCCTCGACCAGCAGGACTTTCAGATCTTGACGCATTGAATTTGCCTCGCTGAATTTAATTACTGAGGGAGAATTTTCCTGTCAAGATAAAAGATGGGCGCCGCGAATACTCTTTTGCCGTCGTGCCGAAAACTACGGCTTCCTTTTCCTTGGTCCCGGGTAAAGGGTGCTCCCGAAGGTGAAAAAAACAGGCTGGGCGGTACAACGATCGGGTGGCGTTGAAAAAAAAGGCCCCCGGGGAGATACCTCCCCGGGGGCCTTGCCCGTTTATCGGTTTGGTGGGCCGTAATTTTACCGTCCGACCGGTTTTACATCATGCCGGGGTAGCCGCCGCCTCCGGGCATGGGGGGCATGGCCGATTTTTCTTCCGGTTTCTCGGCGATCATGCACTGGGTGGTCAGCATCAGGGAGGCAACGGAGGCCGCGTTCTGCAGGGCGAAACGGGTGACCTTCGTGGGATCGATGACGCCGGCGGCGATCATGTCTTCATACTGATCCGTCCGGGCATTGAAGCCGAAGGAACCCTTTTTCTCCTTTACCTTTTCCACGACCACGGAGCCTTCCATGCCGGCGTTCGCGGCGATCATCTTCAGGGGCTCCTCGAGGGCCTTCTTCACGATGTTGGCGCCGACGGCCTGGTCGCCTTCCAGCTTCAGCTTCTCCAGGGCGGGCAGGGCGCGGATGTAGGCCACACCGCCACCGGGGACGATGCCTTCTTCCACGGCGGCCCGGGTGGCGTTCAGGGCGTCCTCGACACGGGCCTTCTTTTCCTTCATTTCCGTCTCCGTCGCGGCGCCGACCTTGATGACGGCCACGCCGCCCACGAGCTTCGCCAGGCGTTCCTGGAGCTTCTCACGGTCGTAATCGGAGGTGGTTTCCTCGATCTGGGCGCGGATCTGCTTCACCCGGCCTTCGAGGTCGGCGCGCTTGCCGGCGCCGTCGATAATGGTGGTGTTGTCCTTGTCGATGACGATCTTCTTGGCCCGGCCGAGGTCCTCAAGGCGGGTGTTTTCCAGCTTGTAGCCCATATCCTCGGAGATCATCTTGCCGCCCGTGAGGATGGCGATGTCTTCCAGCATGGCCTTGCGGCGGTCACCGAAGCCCGGGGCCTTCACGGCGGCCACGTGGAGGGTGCCGCGGATCTTGTTGACCACCAGGGTGGCCAGGGCCTCGCCTTCCACGTCCTCGGCGATGATGAGGAGGGGCTTGCCCATCTTGGCGATCTGCTCGAGGATGGGGAGGAGGTCCTTCATGCTGCTGATCTTCTTCTCGTTGATGAGGATGTAGGCATCTTCCAGACTCACTTCCATCTTTTCGGCGTTGGTGACGAAATAGGGGGAGAGGTAGCCGCGGTCGAACTGCATCCCTTCCACGATGTCCAGTTCCGTCTCGAGGCCCTTGTTCTCCTCCACGGTGATGACGCCTTCCTTGCCGACCTTGCCCATGGCCTCGGCGATGATGCCGCCGATGCCCTCGTCGTTATTGGCGGAGATGGTGCCGACCTGGGCGATTTCCTTCTGGTCTTTCGTGGGTTTGCTGAGCTTGCGGAGTTCGGCGACTACGGCCTCCACGGCCTTGTCGATGCCCCGCTTCACATCCATGGGGTTGCTGCCCGCGGCGACGGTCTTGGCGCCTTCGCGGTAAATGGCCTGGGCCAGGATCGTGGCGGTGGTGGTGCCGTCGCCGGCGACGTCGCTGGTCTTGCTGGCCACTTCCCGGACCATCTGGGCGCCCATGTTTTCAAACTTGTCTTCCAGTTCGATCTCTTTCGCTACGGTAACGCCGTCCTTGGTGACGGTGGGGGAACCGAAGGACTTGTCGAGAATGACGTTTCTGCCTTTGGGGCCGAGGGTGACCTTGACGGCGTCGGCCAGGGTGTTTACGCCCTTGAGAATCGACTTCCTCGCCTCTTCATCATACTGAAGTATTTTTGCTGCCATGTATTTATTCCTCCTTCGTCGGGTTTTTTACTTGCCTTCGATGACGCCCAGAATGTCGTCTTCGCGCATAATGAGATATTCCTTGCCGTCGATCTTCACTTCCGTGCCGGCATACTTGCTGAAAAGAACCTTGTCGCCCGCCTTGACGTCAAGTTTGATGAGTTTGCCGTCTTCGGCGACCCTTCCCTTGCCGACCGCGATGACCTTGCCCTCCATGGGCTTTTCCTTGGCGGTATCGGGGATGATGATGCCGCCCTTGGTCTTCTCCTCTTCCGCCAAGCGCTCCACGATGACTCTGTCCTGCAATGGCCTGATCTTCATGCTCTCCTCTCCTTTCACGAATAAATATATTTAGATTTTAAAGGCAAATCATCCTACCCGGCTTATCGCGGCCTAAAATATACATCAAATCCGTTGTGTCAAGGTTGGCCGATCTTTTTTTGCCGAAAAATTTTCCGGATAAATTATGGGCAACGGTCCATATTTGCCTGCCCTGTCCGGGCAGGCAAAAGCAGGGCGGGAGGGGCTGATAGGTGTGGCTAACGGGCGGGGGTTTTGATCTCCACGGGCACCTTGGCGAGCCGACGAAACTTTTCGGCATCGGCCCGGGTTCCCACGATGTCGCCCCAATGAATGGGAATGGCCACGGCGGGGTTGATGAGGGCTGCCGCCTCCGCCGCCTCGGCGGCGGTCATGGTGTAGGTGCCGCCGACGGGCAGGATGGCGATGTCCGCCCGGATGTCTTTCATGGCGGGGATGAGGTCGGTGTCGCCGGCAAAGTAGATCCGCTTGCCGTCCACGGTCAGGATGAACCCCAGCCATCCGTTGGCTTCGGGATGATAGGGCTTGCGTGGGTTGTAGGCGGGGACAGCCGCGATCGTAACCGCGCCGACCGTTACGGCGTCGCCCGGCGCCATGGTCCGTACGTTGCCGGTCAATTGGGCGGTGACATCCGCGGGGCCGACGACGGTCGTTTCCGGTTTGCGGAGCTTCTTGATGTCTCCCGGGGAAAAATGGTCGTGATGGCTGTGGCTGATCAGGATCAGGTCCGCCCGGGGTTCCCCGGCAACCTTCCAGGGGTCGATATAGATAATCTGTTCACCTTCGATCCGGATGCCGGCATGTCCCAGCCAGAAGATCTTCTCTTGCATGTCACACCTCCGAAGAATGCGTCAGAATCTTTACCTGACGGAATCACTACCGCAAACAGGGAGGAGCTTCAAGAAAAATTTCATCTTCAGCGTGGGTGGCGGCGGACGTGGCGCGGGACCGGGAGCCCTATCACCGGCAGGCGCCAGGGAGCGATTGACGGGCCTATTTGATGAAAACGACGCTCAGGCTGTAAACGAGGGCGGAGACCACGGCGGTGATGGGGATGGTGAGGACCCAGGCCCAGACGATGGTCCCCGCCACCCCCCAGCGCACGGCGGTGAGCCTTTTGGTGGCCCCCACTCCCATGATGGCACCGGCGATGGTGTGGGTCGTGCTGACGGGGATGCCGCCCAGGGAGGCGCCGATGATGGAGATGGCCGCCGCCGTCTCGGCGCAGAAGCCGCCGATGGGCTGGAGCTTGGTGATCTTCGTGCCCATGGTTTTGACGATCCGCCAGCCGCCGCTCAGGGTGCCCATGGCGATCACCGTATAACAACTGAAGACGACCCAGAAGGGGATGTGGAACACCGGACCGATCAGCCCCTTGCTGTAAAGGATGATGGCGATGATGCCCATGGTCTTCTGGGCGTCGTTCATCCCGTGGCCGAGGCTGTTGATGGCCGAGGAGCACAACTGAAGCTTCCGGAAGAGTTTCATGGAGCGGGCGACATTGGAATTCCGACTGAGATTCAGGACCAGGGTCATCATGCACAGGCCGAGGATCATGCCGATGGTGGGGGATAAAAAGATAAAAAGGGCGGTCTTGACAATTCCCCCCCAGACCAGCGTCCCGATGCCCGCCTTCAGGATGCCGGCGCCGATGAGGCCGCCGATGAGGGCATGGGAGGAGCTGCTGGGCAGCCCCAGATACCAGGTGGTGAGATTCCAGATGATGGCACCGCCCAGAGCGGCGAAAATAACGTAATTGTCGATGATGTCCGGATGGATGATCCCGACGCCGATAGTTTTGGCCACCGGCGTGCCGATGATGAAGATGGCGGCGAAGTTGAAAAACGCCGCCCACATCACGGCGATCCGTGGGGAGAGCACCCGGGTGGAGACAACGGTGGAGATGGAATTGGCGGCGTCGTGAAAGCCGTTGATAAAATCGAAAGAAAGGGCGACGGCGATCAGAAAGATGACGAATCCAAGTGAGTCAATCATGGCATGATGTTATAAAGAACCTGGTCTTGACGGCCCCGGGCGGGCAAAGATCAGCCATTTTTCAGGACGATGCCTTCCACGATGTTGGAGACGTCCTCGCAGACATCCAGCGTCTCCTCGAAACGTTCGAAGATCTCTTTCCATTTGATGAGCTCGATGGGGTCCGTTTCGGACTCGAAGAGCTTGGCCATGGTCGTTCTGAGGATCTGGTCGCCGGCGTTTTCGATGGTGTTGATCTCCACGCAGGCTTCCAGGATCATGGGGGCGTTTTTCATGTCCCGCAGGCCCAGGATGATCTTTTTTACCTTTTCCGTGGCCGCGTTGAGCAGCTTGGCCTGCTCCAGGAGCTCCGGTGCCGGGGATTTGATCTTGTACAGGGACATGCGGATGGCCGAGGCCTCCGTCATGTCGAGGATGCTGTCCATCTTGTTGACGAGGGCGTAGATGTCCTCCCGGTCCAGGGGGGTGAGAAAGGTCTTGTGCATCTTTTCGTAGGTCCGGTGGGTGATGACGTCCGCCTCGTGCTCCAGTTCCTTGAGCTTGACGAGGTGCGTGGCGAAGGAACCATAGTCATGAAGCATGTCGAGAAAGAGCTTGGCCCCCTCGTCGATCTTGTCCGCCAGCTCCTCGAAGAGGTCGTAGAATTTCTCCTCTCGCGGAATTAGTCGCATCTTCATGTCCTCCCGATGGTGCTATCGTGTGTTGCGGATCGTCTGCCGTGACTCCACCGCCCGTGATTTTCCGGAAACCCTCTATCGGATTGCGCGCCAAAAAGCAACCCTTATCTTGCCGGTCAGGAAGATGGGGGTTGCAAGTTTGCGGTTCATCAAATTTCCCTTATTGCAGGACTTCCCGTACCTTTCCCGCCAGTGTTTCCATCTGGAAGGGCTTCTGGAGAAAGCCGTTGCAGCCCCGTGCCATTATTTCCCGGGCCCGGCTGTCGATACTGTAGCCGCTGGAGAGCAGGACCTTGATGCCCGGGGCGATCCGGCGGAGATGCGTGAACGTCTCCTCGCCCGACAAACCGGGCATGATCATGTCGAGGATGACCAAATCGAATCCCTGCGGGTCGGCGGCCAGGATCTCCACCGCCTCCTGTCCGTTCCGGGCCGTGCGGACCCGATAACCCAGAATTTCCAGGATGTCCCGGCTTACCGACAGTACCGTTTCCTCGTCATCGACGAGCAGGACGGCTTCCGAGCCCGTCGGGACAAAGGCGGATCTGGCCGGGGCGGTACGGGCGACGGCCTTGTCGGAGGCGGGCAGATAGATCCGGAAGGTCGTGCCCAGGCCGAGTTCGCTTTCCACCAGGATGGTCCCGGCATGGCCTTTGACGATCCCATAGACGGTAGCCAGTCCCAGGCCGGTTCCCCTCCCCATGGCCTTGGTGGTGAAAAAGGGGTCGAAGATCCGGGACATAGTCTGGGCGCTCATCCCCACGCCCGTGTCGGTGACGGAAAGAAGGATATAGCGGCCTGCCGGCAGATCGATGCCGGTGATCCCGTCCGCGCCGAGACGGACATTTTCGGTGGCGATCCGCACCTCTCCCCCGCCGGGCATGGCCTGGCAGGCGTTCACGAAGATGTTCATCAGCACCCTTTCCATCTGACTCGTATCGACTTCCACCGTCCAGAGATCCGGCGCGGGTAAGATCCGAACGAGCACATCCTTTCTCGACCTGCTGAAGATGAGGGCGGTTTTGTCGATCAATTCATTCATGTCCGCGGGCTTCTTTTCATAACGACCGCCCCGGGCGTAACCGAGGATCTGCTTTGTCAGGTCGGCGCCGCTGGCCACCTGTTTTTCGATCCCTTTGAGATATTCGTAAAGGGGATGGGACGGGTCCGTCCCCAGGAGTGCCAGCGAGGCGTACCCCTGGATGCCCATGAGCAGGTTGTTGAAGTCATGAGCGATGCCTCCCGCCAACGTGCCGATGGCCTCGAGCTTCTGGGACTGGGCCAGGTCATGCTCCAGACGGCGTCGTTCTTTCTCCGCCTGGACCCGGCCGCTGATGTCCATCATGGTGCCCTCGTAATGACTTGTCTTCCCATGGGTGTCGCGGACCGCCCAAACACTCATGGACACCCAGACTTCTTCCCCGTCCCGCCGGTAGACCTTGTGTTCGAAATTGTCCACCCGCGCGTCGGCTTCGAGGATCGCGCGGAAGCGGTCCCGCAGCTCCCCCTTCACGAAGAACTGCCTGCCGATATCGGTTATCGAGGTCAGCATTTCCTCCGGCGAGCTGTAGCCGCAGATCTGCGCCATGGCCTGATTGACGCTGATAAACCGCCCTTCCCGGTCATACTGGAAGATGCCTTCGGCGGCCCGCTCGAAGATGCTCCGGTATTTATTTTCACTCTTTTCCAGGGCCTTCTGCGTTTTCCATCGCTCCGTGATGTCGCGGACGATGCCCCGGACGACAGGCGTCTTCCCCTCCTCGTTCTTCAGGGTGTTGTTGTATTCCAGAACCCGCCGTTCGCCCCGGGAGGTATCGATGGACATCAATCCGGAGGCGGCGCCGTTTTGTCTGATGGCCGCCAAATAGACGTCTTCGAAATCCCGGCGGTACGCGGGGGTGATGAACTCGCTGACTTTCCTGCCGATTATCTCTTCGGGTCGGTATCCGAAGATGGCGGCGCCGGCGGGGTTGATGGAGAGGAATCTCCCCTCCAAATCATGAGTGCAGATCAGATCGCGGCTGTGTTCGAAAAGGTCCCGGAAGCGGGCTTCGCTACGCCGGAGGGCGTCCTCGGTCCGGTGGCGCTCCGAGATGTCGCGGGCCGAGGTCATGACGGCCTGGATGTCGCCGCTGCCGTCCCTTTCCGGGACGAGAAGCCAGTCGATCCAGACGCCGCTGGGCAGTTGAAATTCCAGCCGATGGGAAATCCCTTCTTGAAAGACCTTGTTGAGCGCCTCTTCCCATATCCGGATCAGATCCTCGGGGAAGCCCAGCTCCCGGTGGGTCTTGCCGAGGAAGTCCGCCGGCGGGATACCCGTGCTCTTTTCTGCCGCCGGGTTTACATAGAGATGGCGATGCTGTCTGTCGAAGCGCATGATGACGTCTTCGGAATTCTCTGCCAGGGCCCGGAACATCTCCTCCCGCTCCCGGGCCAGGGTCTGGATCTTTTTCAACTCCGTGACATCCACCAGGGAGGCCACGCTTTGCTCCGTCCCCGGGATCAGGTCGATGTAAAGAAGGATATTCTTCACCGCCCCGTCTTTGTCGCGGAAGCGGAATTCGTATTTTTTCGGGACCCGGGAGGGATCGACACGACGTTCCCGGTGGCGGGCCTTCATGATCTCCAGATCCTCTGTCACGACGAATTCCGTCCATTTTTTGCGGCCCTCTATCTCCTGCCGGGGATAGCCGGCGAGGCGGGCGAATCCCTCGTTGGCCATGGCAATGGTGGCGTCCGCCTCGATGATCACCGCGGCGGTCCCGATGTTTTCGAATATCGCCCGATATTGCTGCAGCGAAGTCGCCAGGTTCTCCTGGGCGGCCCGGACCGATTTTATCTCCCCCTGCTGTTTCCAGAGGAAGAACCCCAGGCCGGCGAGGGTGAGGCCGGCGCCGGCGGCGAGGATCAGCGCCTGGAAATCCCCGGCGGACCAGGCGTAATGAAGCAGTGCGCCGGTAATGACAAAAACGAGGAGCAGGACGACGGGAAAGGGGTTTGGTGACAGCGCGGGTTTCTTCATGGAGGTGGTTTCCCTCTCTGCGATTGTTCCTGTCGGGGCTGACAGGCGGCGCGCCTCCGGAAACGGTACGAAGATGATGCCGACAAGGGAGGCTGTTTCCCGCGGCAGTTTGCGGACCATTTTCTCGTAAGTTAATTTTAAGTTATGGAGATGTCAAGGATGAACATGGGCGGACCCGGTCGATTCCCGGCGGGGGCATGGTTTGCCGGTGTTTTGTTTTTTTTGTTGGCATGACGATTGCTTGTTAAATGTCGACAAATCTTTGGGGAAAGAGGGCCATGTTACAGGAACAAAGAATAAAGACCTCGGATCTATTGAACTTCATGGGGCAGACCCCGGCGGACAACGTGGAAGGACTTGCGGAGTCGGTGCCCTGGAAGAGTGAAGCGGCGACCTGGTATCTGGAGAATGTCTTCAAGTACGAGAACTATCTCGATTCTCTGTGCCGCAGCTACATGTACTTCGCGCCGGTGGCGGCGGTCGCCCATTGGCAGCGCCTGGCCTGGCGGACCTTCGTCACGGATCCCATCAGAAAGAATGTGCAACTGAGCGTCCGCCTCCGTAAGGAACCGGATATCTTCAGGGATACCAACAGTTGGATTTACAGGGCCTACGGTAAATTGCTCTTCAGTCTGACCGAACACGTGATGACCGATGACCGCTTCGACCGGGAAAAGGCCGAACAGTTGGTCACAACCCCCCGGGGCCGGGAACGCCTGAAATTCTTCGCCGGGGAGTTTGCCCGCCTGGAAAAGGCCTATACCGCCCGGGGCCTCACGAGGTTGCGGGCCATGAAGACCCTCCTGGAGTGCCTGCTCATGGTGATTACCGCCACGCCCCTCGAGGGCAGGCGCTTGCCCTACATGCCGTACGACAAAGACGGTGTGCCGGCGAAAAGCTGGGAGGAATACCTGGCGGACAATTACCGGCGTTTCGAGAACCTCTATCAGGCCAATGCCTTCGACCCCAAGGAATATGCCCGACGGGCCACCCGGGGGAAGATCGGCTGTACCCCCTTCGAAATCGTCGCCGATTCCGCCATGCGGACCGCCACGCTGCGTCGTTATCTTCTTCCCGAGGGCGTTACCCCGAACGGCTGGGTGCTCTATCTCTCCAGCCCCCTGATCAACAAACCGGAAATATTCGATCTCGCCCCCGGGAAGTCCGTCGTCGAGGGGCTCATCCGGGAAGGCTTCACCGTCTATATGGTGGATTACGGCCAGCCTACCGGCGCGGAACAGGATGTGGGCCTCGATTATTACAGCAAGACCATCCCCGATGCCTATCTCGAGCTGATTACCCGCCGCCATCCCCGACAAAAAATCGGCATTGTCGGCTATTGCATGGGCGGCGCCCTGATCCTGCCCTATCTCGCCCGCCGGGCCGAGGAAAGGTACGCGGCGGGCCTGTCCCTGGACATCGAGCGGGTGTGCCTCATGGCGGCCCCCATCAAATTCGACGACGGGGCGAGCGGTCAGGGCCAGATGCGGAGCTATATCAAAAGAAATTACAATACCTATCTCATGGAAGAGCTCTTCAAATACGTCAATGTCCCGCCCCAGGTGATCGATTACGGCCTGAGCGAGATTCAGCCCGGCGTCCAGCACAACGTTTTGGCGGGTTTTTACGAACGGGCCGTCCAGGCCGAGGCCCTGGAGGACGCCGCGCCGTTCCTCTTCTGGCTGACCCACGGCACCCGCTTCCCCCTGCGGGCCCATCGGGAGTGGCTGGGAAGATTTTTCCTCGGCAACGAGGTCATGGAAGGAACATATTGCCTGCCCTCCCGGATCGCCGCCCTGGACGGCAGACCGGTGAACATGGGCATGCTGGCGGAGGCGGGGGTGGCGCTGTTCGACTACCGGGGCACCCGGGATCCCATCGCCCCGGCGGGGTCGTGCGTGGCGAGCGAAACCTGGGGTCGGGTGGGGACCGGCAACCGGACGGTGGAGAAAAACATCGGTCATATCTTCGTCGTCAGCAAGAAACTCCTGGGGGAGTTCCTCGCCCATGTCCGGGATTTCTTCCTGGGAAAATAACCACCGCCCCCGCACCTGTTTGTCCCCCGGGGCGATTCGCGACGACATCACGACGCGCTGTGAAATGATCACGACGGTTTGCCGTTACGAACCTCCCCATGACGGCACGCCGTCACAAGGCAGGATGAAAATTGCGGGACGCGCTCCGCAGTGTCCGCAGCGGCTCCGTTAATGATAAACCGTTGTAGATCAATAACATATGCACGCATTTGCGAGTGAAATGGCGCGGCACGGAGCATGATGGTTTTTTACGAAATCCTCATTCTTGACAAGCCCTTTGGTTTTCCCTATAAACGAACCGTGTGGCGGCGGCTCGGCGACACTCCCGCGCTGCGGTGCGGAGGGGCGGTTTAGAGGTGTTCGCGGGGACGAAGATATCATAGCTTCGTTAAGTTCTCGATAAATTCATCTTTAGTTGCGGTCACCCGGGCGTGGGGCGGTGATAAGGAGGGAAGATCATGGCCGATACACTGGATGTCATCATCCTTGACGACGACAAGATGGTCTGTGAGTTGATCGCCGACCTGGTCAAGAATTTCTATACCTGGGGCGACGTTTTTGCCTTCACGGATTTCGATCAGGCCGTGAAGCACTGCCTCCAAAGGGAGGTGGGGGTGGCGATATTCATCGTGGACGTCTATCTGTCGGGCAAGAACGCCTTTTCCTTCCTCGATGCCATTGCGGACAAATTCCCCATGGCCTTCGAAGACACCATCATCATTACCGGCAATGCCAGCGACGACATCGTCAACATCTGTCTGGCCTCGGACATCAATTATCTCCTGGAGAAACCCGTGCGTCCCTACGCCCTGCAGTTGGCGGTGCGGGCAATTGTTTCCAAGTATCTGTATTTCGTAAAGAAACTCCACATGAACCCGGAGCTCATCGAAAGCTTGAGCAAGTTCCAGCCCTGACACTGCGGGAAGTCCACCGGACCGGTTCCGGGAATACCTGCCGGCCGTTACCGTAAAATGTTCTTGCCGGCGGCTTTTCCGTGGCTTACCGGCCGTTCGTCAGGCGGTTTCCTGCCGCGCACGGCGCCGGGGGCAGGAGATGAAAAAGCGGGAGACGCTGTCTCTCCCGGCGGTTCACGGCGCCGGTCTTTTCGCCCCTCTCCCCGACCGGCGCCGGTTTCTGAACCAGAACACCCACGGCGCCAGCCCTCCCACCAGGGCCGCCAGGGAGGGGAGGCCGATAAAGATCAGGAAGAAGAGACGCCAGGCATCCTCGTATTCCCGGGAGTGACCCATGGGGTTCGCGACGGGCATGAGGCCCATCTTCACCACCATCACCACCCCGTAAAGACCGATCACGGCGGAAAAAGCCCCCAGGAAAAGGACCGCCCCGCTCATGATCCGCTTCATTTTGTCATCCCCGCTCATCACCCGCTCCTATCACCCCGGAAATGATCCTGGTCCCCGCCGCCGGGCGAAGGAGAGGACAGGAACGCCGGTACGCCCCCGGGGTCTCCAGGAGAAATTCCTCGGTGATGCCGGTCTTTTCTTTCACTATTGCCACCCCCGGTTTGTTTTTTGGTTTATATCCACTATTGTCCGTCCGATGTCAACAGCCGTTCCGCACCAGATGCTCACACCCCCGGAAGGTCAGGGGAAGGTCAGGGAAGCTCATTGGAAGGTCGAGCCGTCGTTGCCCCGGATGACCGTGGGGCGGGGATCTGCGGCCTTGCCTTGACAATAGCGCGCCGCTCGGCGATGATGGACGGGAAAGCAGGAGGAAAATTTGTCGCCATGGAACCAAAGAAGATTCTGGTTGTCGATGATGAAAAGGATATCCTGGAACTGATCGCCTTCAATCTCGCCCGGGAAGGTTATGAGGTCCTGACCGCCGGGGACGGGGAAAAGGCCCTGGAGCTGATCATGAGCGGGAAGCCGGATCTGGTCGTCCTCGATCTCATGCTGCCCGGGATCAAGGGGCTCGATGTCTGCCGGATAATCCGCCGGCAGCCCGCCACGGAAAAGCTGCCGGTTATTATGGTGACGGCCCGGGGCGAGGATATGGACAAGGTCGTGGGCCTCGAAATGGGCGCGGACGATTATCTCACCAAACCCTTCAGCGTCCGGGAACTGGTGGCGCGGATCCGGGCGGTCCTGCGGCGGGTGGAATCCCGGCCGGAACGGGATGCCGACCGGCCGGAACGTTTCTCCTTTGGTGAACTGACGCTGGACTATGCCGCCTGCACCGTGTCCGTCGGCGGCAGGAAGGTGGAGCTGGGACCCACGGAATATCGCCTCCTGACCTTCTTCACCCGTCATCCGGGCCGGGTCTATTCCCGGGAACAGCTTTTGGACAGGGTCTGGGGGGAGGAAACCTTTGTCGAACCCCGAACCGTCGACGTCCACATCAGCCGCCTCCGGGCGGCCATCGAAAAGGACAAGGACCGCCCCGAGTATATCCTCACCGTCCGGGGGCTGGGCTACAAATTCGCCGGCGGAGACTGACGGCCGGCGAAGAGGGCATCCGTTTTTATCCAATCCCGCAGCCGATCGCGGATAAGACGAAAAAGGCAGGTTTTCTTTACCATGATCTGGAGTTCCCCCGGCGGGGCCTTGGTGGTGACCTATTACGGTCGGGTGTTCGCGCCCGGGGGACCGGCCGCGGGAAAATACAGGGAAACCGTCGTTCCCTCCCCCGGGGTGCTGGCGATCTCCAGGCGCCCGCCGTGGGCCGCCATGAGGTGTTTGACGATGGAGAGCCCCAGGCCGGTGCCCCCGGATTCCCGGGAGCGGTTCTTCTCCACCCGGTAGAAACGTTCGCCCAGCCGGGGAAGGTCTTGCTTGGGGATGCCGATGCCCGTATCGGAGATGCGGACGACCAGGAACCCGCCGTCATCCCCGGTGGCGTTGATCCTGACGGTTCCCCCCGGCGGGGTAAATTTTATGGCGTTGTCGAGGATGTTCAGCAGAATCTGGAATACCCGGTCCCGGTCGGCGTAAAACGGCGGAAGCGGCGTGGGGATATCCTCTTCCAGGGCAATCTGCCTGGCCGCTGCCTGGGACGCCATCGTTTTCCCCACCTCCCCGATGACCTCCGCCATGTTAACCTCCCGGAATTGCATTTTTGCTTCCCCCGTCTCGATGTTGGACAGGGTGAGGAGATCGTCCACGAGGCGGTTGAGGCGCCGGGCGTTGTCGTAGGCGGTCCGGAGGAAGCGGTCCGTCTGTTCCCGGTCGTGAACGGTTCCCTGCTGCAGGGTTTCGATGTAGCCGATAATGGCCGTGAGCGGGGTGCGGATCTCATGGGTGACGTTGGCGATGAAATCCATGCGCATCCGTTCGAGCTGCTTGAGCCGGGTGACATCGTGAAAGACCATCATGATTTTCCCCTCGTTGCCGGGATAGCCCTTGATCGCGGAGATGTTGGCGTTGAGGATCAGCGGCCGGTCTGCGCCCAGGGTGATTTCCTGCTGGATTGTTTCCCCTGTTTCCCGGAAACGGATCAGGGCCGCCTGGAGATCGGCGCTCCGGAAGACCTCGAGGGGCGTTTTCCCCAGGATCTCGGCCCGCTTCTTGCCGATCATTTTCCTCAGTCCCCGGTTGAACTGATCGATACGGTTGTCCCCGTCGAGGGTGAGCACCCCTTCCACCATGCCGTCGAAAGCGGCCTCCAACTTGCTCTTCTCCGCCGTGGCGTAACGAATTTTTTCCTGTTGCTGCTCGAGAAGGAAGTTGACGTCCTGGATGAGTCTGCCGATTTCGTCATCCGAATCGGCCAGCATGGGGGGAGGCGTTTCCCCGGCCCGGATCCTTTGGGTTAGCTCCGTCAGTCTCCGGATGGGGGAGACGATATTCCGACTGAACACAAAGGCCAACAGCAGGGAGGGGATGGCGATGATGAAGAGGGTCAGGTAGATGGCACGATACAGATATTCTATGGACAACGACACCTCCGCGAGGGAGCGGGCGAGACGCACGTAACCCTGGAGGCGATCTTTTTCCCTTACGGCGACGGCGACGTAGAACATGTTCTGCTGGAGGGTGCGGCTGTAGCGGATCGCCGTCCCCAGGCCCTTGATGCGCGCCTCCTGGACTTCGGAGCGGTTGAGATGATTGTCCATTTTCTGATCATGCTCTGAGGAATCGGCCAGGACCTTGCCCGCGGGGTTGATGAGGGTGATTCTCGCCCCGGCCCCGGCGGCAAGCTCTCCTACCTTTGCCAGCAACTCATCCATACTCATGAGGGCCATGATCCGGGCGTGACCGGTCATCCTGTCCATAACGCCCCGGGTGATGGTGTCGCGGACCCGCGGCGTCAGAAAAAACTCCATCACGGCGATGACGAGGATCACCAGGATCAGATAGGTGGCCAGGATCTTGTAAAACAGCCTTCCCTTCATCTTGCGCTCTAACCTCAAGTCTCCTTCTGCCCCGGCGCCGCCTCTTCGTCATGGGGCCACTGGTGGCGGACATTTTTCCCCGTGATCATGAAGACCACCATGTCGGCGATGCCCTTGGCGTGGTCGGAGATCCTTTCCACGGTTTTGGAGATCTGCATGATGAGCAGCGCCCGGTGAATCGTCCGGGGGTCCTCCATCATGAAGGTCAGCAGTTCCCGGAAGATCTGTTCGTTGAGGCTGTCCACCGTCTCGTCCTCCCGGCGGACCCTGTTGGCCAGCTCCACGTCTTCGTTCACCAGGGCGTCGAGACTCGCCCGGATCATGCTCCGGGCGATCTCCGCCATCCGGGGCAGATCGATGTAAGGTTTAAGCTGGGGCTCCTCGTTCAAGAGCACGACCTTTTCACAGATCTTTACCGCCATGTCGCCGATGCGCTCCAGGTGACCGTTGATCTTGATGGCCGTGGTGATGAAACGCAGGTCCCGGGCCGCCGGCTGCCGGAGGGCCAGCAGGCGGATGCATTTTTCCTCCACCTCGTCGTCCAGCTTGTCGATGAGGGCGTCGCTGGCGATGACCTTCCGGGCCAGGTCCGAATCCCGGTCCAGCAGGGCCTGGATGCTGTCCTCGATCGCCTTTTGCGTCAGGGCGCTGAGGTAGAGGAGATTCTCTTTCACCTCCTGAAGGTCCGTTTCGTACTGCTTGCTGGTGTGTCTTCTGGTTTCCATTTGCTGTCCTTAAATAGTTGCGGCGGCAGGTGGTTTATCAAATCCTTCCGGCGTCCCGACCCGGCATCTCATCTTAAAAAGCCCCGCTCTCTGTGACGGCAGGCCGTCCCGTGGTTTGCGGCTGCGGTCGCCGCCTGCTCAACCGAAACGCCCGGTAATATAATCTTCCGTCTGCTTGACGTCGGGATTGGTAAAGATCTTTTCCGTGGCGTTGTATTCAATGAGCCTGCCGATGTAAAAAAAGCCGGTCTTGTCGGAGATGCGGGCCGCCTGCTGCATATTATGGGTGACGATGATGATCGTATAGGTTTTTTTCAGCTCGTCAATCAATTCTTCGATCTTGGCCGTGGAAATCGGGTCCAGGGCCGAGGTGGGTTCGTCCATGAGCAGCACGTCGGGTTTCATGGCCAGGGCCCGGGCGATGCAGAGGCGCTGCTGCTGTCCCCCGGAGAGGGTCATGGCCGACCGGCCCAGGATGTCCTTCACCTCGTCCCAAAGGACGGCCTGTTTGAGGCTCATCTCCGCAAGGGCCTCCAGCTCGGACTTGTTCGTCGTGCCGGCCAGGCGCGGGCCGTAGGTGATGTTATTGAAGATCGATTTGGGGAAGGGGTTGGGTTTCTGGAAGACCATGCCGATCCGGCGGCGGACCTCCACGGGGTCCACTTCCGGGGCGTAGATGTTCATCCCTTCGAAGATCACCTCCCCTTCCACCCGGGCGCCGTCGATGAGATCGTTCATCCGGTTGAGGAGCCTCAGGAGGGTGGACTTGCCGCACCCCGAAGGTCCGATGAGGGCCGTGACCCGGTTTTTCTCGAAGTCCATGGAGATATCCGTCAGGGCCTGGAAGGCGCCGTAGTAGAAATTCACCCCTCTGGTTTTGACGATGGTGTTGTCGCTGCCGACGTCGTTGTTTCGACTGTTGCCGATGTCAAGGTTGTTTACTCTTTGTCTCATGGTCTTTTACTCTTTTCTATTACGGCCATATACGTTTCCCCGGCGGACCGCCCTACCATCTCTTCTTCCGGCGCATGTAACTGCGGATGATAATGGCGATGAGATCTATACCCAGAACCAGGGCGACGAGGACCAGCACCGTTCCGTACTGGAGGGGCCGGGTCTGTTCGATATAGGTGCCGGCGGTGGCCAGGACATAGACATGATAGGGCAGCGCCATGACCTCGTCGAAGATGGAGCCGGGAAGCCGGGCGGTGAAAAAGGCCGCGGCGGTGAACATGATGGGCGCCGTTTCCCCGGCGGCCCGGCCGATGCCGAGGATAGAGCCGGTGAGGATGCCCGGCAGGGCGTTGGGGAGGACAATCTTCAGAATGGTCTGCCACTTGGAAACCCCCAGGGCCAGGGATGCCTCCCGGAAGGTCTGGGGGACCGATTTCAGGGCCTCCTCGGCGGCGCCGATGATGGTGGGCAGGATGAGGATGCCCAGGGTAAGGGCGCCGGAGAGGATGCAGGAGCCGAACTGAAGAAAGACCACGAAGAAACCCAGCCCGAAGAGGCCGAAGACGACGGAGGGCACCCCGGCCAGGCAGTTGACGCCGATGCGGATCGCCCGGACGACTTTGCCCTGTTTGGCGTATTCCGTAAGATAGATGGCGGCCATGACGCCGAGGGGCAGCGCCACGGCGATGGCCCCCACGGTGAGATAAAGGGTGCCCAGGATCGCCGGCATGATGCCGCCTTTGGTCATGGAATCCGTGGGGGGCAGGGTCAGGAAATCCCAGGAAATGACCCGGAAGCCGTTGATGAAGATGTAAAAGAGCAGGCCCCCCAGGGCGGCGGTGAGGATCAGGGCGGCAAGGCGGACGAGCCCGAAGAAGACCTGTTGTTTCACATAGCGCCACTTCATGGCGCCGCTTTGCGTTTGTCTGGTCATAGCGTCGCCGACCCCACTTCCTTGAACTTCTGGGCGATGAAATCGGCGATGAGATTGAAGGCCAGGGTCATGAAAAACAGGATGATCCCCGTGGCGAAAAGGGCGTGGTAATGGCCGCTCCGGAAGGGGGCCTCTCCCATTTCGGCGGCGATGCTGGCCGGCATGGGCCGCACGGAGTCGAAGATGCTCTCCGGGATGGCGGCGGCACCGCCGGCGACCATGAGGACCACCATGGTCTCCCCGATGGCCCGGGCCATGCCGAGGATCACGGCGGTGGAGATCCCCGAAAGGGCGGCGGGGATGATGATCCGGGCGATGGTTTCGAATTTTGTCGCCCCCAGGGCGTAGGAGGCCTCCTTGAAGTCCTGGGGAACGGCGTACAGGGCGTCTTCGGAGATGCTGGAGATGGTGGGGACGGCCATGACGGCCAGGAGCACCGAGGCGTTGACGATATTGAGCCCCGTGGGGAGATCGAAGGTGTCCTGGAGCCAGGGGGCGATGATCACCATGCCGAAAAAGCCGAGGACCACCGACGGCAGGCCGGCCAGGAGCTCGATGATGGATTTGAGGATTTCCTTGATCGCCGGCGGGGCGATTTCCGAGATATAGACCGCCGAGAGCACCCCCAGCGGGACGGCGAGGAGGGAAGAGAAGAGGGTGACGATGAGGGAGCCGACGATGAGGGGCCAGATTCCGTAGGCCGGCGGACTGTAGGTCGGATACCACTCCCGGCCGAAGATAAACTCCCGGACGGATACCTCCCGGAAGATCGGGAGCCCTTCCCGGAAGAGAAATACCACGATGAGCCCCAGGATCAAGATGGAGATAAGAGATAAAATGAAAAAGAGATTCTTGATGACGATTTCTTTTTGGTACCGGGTCATGGCTTCTCTTCCCGCCTGTCTTTCCTTGTTCCGGCTCGTTATTTAACGGGCACGAAGCCCTCCTTCTTCACGATCTCCTGACCCTTCTTGCTGAGGAGGAATTTGATGAATCCCTCCGTATCTCCCTTGGGCGTCCCGTCGGTGTACATATACAAGGGGCGGGCGATGGGATATTGCTTGGTGAGGGCCGTTTTCGCCGTGGCCGGGACGCCGCCCACGGTCAGGGCCTGGACGGACTTGTTGAGATAGCCGATGCCGATGTAGCCGATGGCGTACCTGTTCTTGGAGATCGCCTGGACGATGGCGCCGTTGGAAGCCTGGAGCTGGGCCCGGGGCGTCACCCTGGCGCCGTTCAGGACGAGATGACCCCAGGATTCATAGGTGCCCGAGCTGCTGTCCCGGGAGATGACGACAATGGCGAGGTTCTCCCCCCCGACTTCCTTCCAGTTCCGGATCTTGCCCTGGTAGATCTGGCTCAACTGATCCAGACTGAGGTTCCGGACCCGGTTCTGGGGATGGACGATGGGGACGATGGCGTCGATGGCCACGGTATGGGCCACCGGGTTGACCCCTTTGGCCTTGGCCTGCTCCACCTCTTTGGGTTTCATCTCCCGGGATGAATTGGCGATATCCGTGGATTTGTCCATGAGGGCCTTGATCCCGTCGCCGGATCCTCCTCCCGACAGGGAGATGTTGACGTCCTTGTGGAGCTTCATATAGGCCTCCGCGGCCGCCTGGGCGACGGGCAGCACCGTCGTGGAACCTTTGATGACCACGTTACCCTTGGCCAGGGCCGCCGGGGCGGCGATGAGCAGGCACAGCATCGCCGTAATGATGATCTTGGTTAATCTGGACATTTTTTTCTCCTGAGAAATTATTTTGGGGCCAGTATAGAGACTAATTGTTGCCGTTTTATGACAACGGGGTTAAACTTTTGCTAAATGTGCAACAAGTTGTTATAATTTGACATATTCCGTCACGCCGCCCCTGCGGGAACAACGGCGGCGAATCGCCGCACCGGCCGGAACTATATGATCAGTCAGAACATGGACAATGTCTGGTTCTATCAGTTTTATGCCGGTGTCAAACCCATGCCCAGGATGGACCTCATGGTCGCCCTTTCCTACGCCACGGCAGACAAGAAACCGAAGAGCGATGTGGGTGCCGTGGGTGTCCGGAAAAAACGTGTTAGAGCGATAATATATTGTTTTTTTAACATCTTGGGGATGTCTTTAGCATGATCAGGTCGTCGTCAAGTCCGTGGCGCAAGATGTCGATCCTTTGTGAAACAGCGCTCACGTATTCGGCTTGAATCGGCTTGATCCGAAATGGGAAGAGGCTCGGGCTGTCGATCAGATCTCTCAGCGGAGCCGAGCCGCCCACGCGGGCGTGGAGGGATGCTTCGGCTAGCCAGGCGATCAGTCGGGAATCATCAACGGCGAGGATCGTCCCGGCGGAGTAGACCCCTTTTGCGCCGGTCTCCTGAAGCACGCCCCAGTCCAGGTACGAACGCAGCACACGGCGGGCCGCTCGGGAAACAGTCTCCCGCTCGCCGTATTGCTCGCGAACCCGGCGCTGGACATGCGCCGCGGCAGCGGAACCCTGAAGCCTCAGAAGACGGCCGGTCTGGGTGGCTACACCCGACCAGAACGGGTAGACGGCCATGACCATCCCCCAGTGGATGGCCAGATGATCGCATCGAGGAACACGTTTGAGGAGCTCAAGTCCTTCGACGCGCAACGAATCGAGTTCGCTCGGAACCGTCAGCCATGTCTTAAGAAGAATCGTAACGATCTTCTCGCGATTGCCGCGCTCAGCCTGTCCGCCTACGGACACCTTGTCCTTCAGCAACTCCTGCAAGGCTTCGTTGA
>ERZ795052.368-NODE-368-length-68632-cov-22.056112_pt1 | contig 68632 bp, 60 predicted proteins | sample MGYA00375136_ERZ795052 | MGnify/ENA primary metagenome ERZ795052 (study PRJEB30181, sample SAMN05720156) | activated sludge metagenome | isolation source: Anaerobic digester | place: Japan | collected 2015-05-26 ...
CACAAAAAGGTAATCGTAAATCAGATGGGGTTTATTAACGGGAAAAACCGAATCGGTTTCAATGGTTACCCCGTTATGCATGTAAACATCCTGCCCCCAGGCAACCAGCTTAACATCCTGGACGTTAGTATTGGTAACAAAAACAATGGAATCAGGTATTAGCAAGGGTGCATCGCCAAGGGTAGGGTTAACGGTTACTTCAACCATAACAAAAAGGCTATCGCCGGAACGTAAAGGAATATCGTTCACCAATGGGCCTGGGCGTCCGTCAACATTTATTCTGTATGCCGACGTGCTGCCACCAGCCAACGATACTGACGAAATCCGCACATCGCTTTTACTCCTGTTGTAAACCTTTAGGTAACGGGTTGATGAACCAATGGTGGTAAACACGGTATCGAACAGCACCGTATCGGTGCTAAAGGTTAACTTTATTGATGGGCTGGACGAAAAGTTATCGTTTTCACACGACCACAGCGCCAACAATGACAGAATGATAACTAAAAACCGATTTAATACCTTTTTAAACATCAACAAAAAAATAATTTTCTACTTTTGGTAAAAACTCACAACAAAGATAGCTTAACGGAAATGAAGACAAGCTCATTATCAATATTTTTAACTTTAAGTATAGCTGTTATGGCATGCACTAAACGGCAAAAAGCCGATTTAATTGTTACCAATGCAACGGTTTACACGGTTGACTCAGCATTCACAGTAGCTCAAAGCTTTGTCGTTAGCAATGGCAAAATAGTAGCCGTGGGAACAAACAATGAGATACTCTCAGCTTACTCTGCCGACACCATATTGGATCTAACAGATAAATTTGTATACCCCGGATTTATTGATGCCCACTGTCACTTTTTAGGGTACGGGCTAAACCTACCCAAGGCATGGCTTGCGGGGGCAAAATCGTGGAACGAGGTGGTTAACCGTCTGGTTGAGCACCAAAACAAATACCCAACGGAATGGGTTGAAGGCAGGGGATGGAACCAGAACGAATGGGAAATCAAAGAGTTTCCAACCAACGAGTTACTCAACAAAGCATTTCCAAACAAACCAGTTTTTATAGTTAGGATTGATGGCCATGCCGCCATTGCCAACAGGAAAGCGCTTGAATTAGCTGGCGTAACCGCCAGCACAAAAATATCGGGTGGCGAAATAGTAGTTAAAAATGGCATACCCACCGGGGTTCTCATTGATAATGCCATGGAACTGATACACAAGCACATACCCACACCAAGTAAGGAACAAAAAGCGCAAGCTCTGCTAAATGCTCAGCAAAACTGTTTTGCCGTTGGGCTAACCGGCGTTCACGATGCCGGCCTCGATGCCGATGAGGTTGAACTTATCGACTCGTTGCAGCAAGCAGGAAACCTTAAAATGCGCATTAATGCCATGCTTAACCCTACCCATGACAATTTTGAAAAGTACATCAGCAAGGGTATATATAGCACAGCGCAATTGACGGTTAGGTCGATAAAAATTTATGCCGATGGCGCATTGGGTTCACGTGGCGCACTGCTACTCAAACCCTACACCGACGATCCTAAAACCCGCGGCATTCAGGTGGAACCAACTGAAAAACTTGATTCGGTTTGCAGCTTGGCATACAAGCATGGCTACCAGGTATGCACGCACTGCATTGGCGATGCAGCCGTTAGGCTGATGCTTGATACTTATAGCAAATACCTACCCCAAGGCAATGACCTACGCTGGCGGATTGAGCACTCGCAGGTGGTTGATCCGGCCGATCTGCCGCGTTATGGCGAGTTTGATGTAATCCCATCGGTTCAAACCACCCATGCCACATCGGACATGTTGTGGGCGGTAAACCGGCTGGGCGATAGGGTAAAATATGCCTACGCCTACCAAAACCTTCTGGCGCAAAACGGCTGGCTGCCCAACGGCAGCGATTTCCCGATTGAGGACATCAACCCGCTATATGGTTTTTACGCTGCCGTGGCGCGTAAAAACCTTTACGGTGAACCCCAGGAGGGATTCCAGATGGAGAACGCTTTAACCCGCGAGCAAGCCCTCCGAGCCATGACCATTTGGGCTGCTAAGACCTGCTTTGAAGAAGAGGTTAAGGGTAGCATTGAAGCTGGGAAGCTTGCTGATTTTGTAGTACTTGACCTTGATTTAATTAATTCCGAAATTAGTAATGCCCTTAAGGCACAAGTTTTGCAGACGTTTATCAACGGCGAGAATGTATATACGAAAAACCAATGACGATTGAAATTGTAAAAGCTGACAAAACCAACCTAATTGAGGTACTTTACATTATACGGGAGTGTTCCAGGCAGCTAATAGAAAAGGGAGTTAAGTACTGGAACAACAGCCTGGCCGACAGATTTGAAATATCAACAGACATTGAATCGGGCTTTATCTACCTTATAAAGTACAACTATGTACCTGTAGGCACAATAACCTTAAGGTTTTTACCTAAAAAAGAGAGTTTACAGCTTGAAAGGCTTGCCATATTCCCAGCATACCAAAAGAAAGGCCTTGGTCAGAAGCTCATAGAGTTTGCAAAGGAAACTGCCAAGGAAAAGGGAGTAAAAAAGATACTTGGCTCAATTCCCATTGACGATGCCGACCTGATCCACCTGCTAGAACGGAATAATTTTGTGAAAAAAGGCGAAAGTATCCCAGTTGAAATGAATACAATTGCACTTGAACTTGAACTATTGCAATAGTTCAATAAAGGGAAATTCCTCCAACACCTCAATTAAAAATCCTTAGATTTTCCATTAGCTAAACGCATCAGTTCCTCACATTTTGATATCAAAAAATAGCAACCATTAGGTTGCTATTTTTTATTCCCTGACATTAGTCATTGTATTACACACGCTTGGAAAATACTTTCGCAAAAATTTCCAAAACAATCCAAGTAACAATAAAAGCATTTTAAGCCATGCATAAAATAGATAAACACCCAATCCTTGAGGTACCTCAGCGCGAAACCGTTACATTCATGTTTAATGGTAATGAGGTTAAAGGAGAAAAAGGATTCACCATTGCCGCAGCGCTACACCAGGCTGGCTTTCCGGTTCACAGCCATAGTATCGAAAACCGTGAACGAAGCCTCGAATGCGGAATTGGCAAGTGCGGCGCTTGCGAGATGCTTGTCGATGGACAAATTAAGCGTATATGTATTACTCCAGTCGATGGGGTAAAGGAAGTTAAGGAAATTCCTCACGAGTACACCCCCGATGTAAAACCAGCAAATAAAAAGGAAAGTACAAAGGTTTACAAAACCACTGTTACAATCATTGGTGCAGGCCCGGCAGGTCTTGCAGCCCGTGAAATACTTCTTGAACATGGTGTTGAAAACATAGTAATTGACAACAACTCAACCATTGGTGGTCAGTTCAACATGCAAACCCACCAGTTCTTCTTCTTTGAACGTGAAAAGAAGTTTGGCGGCATGCGAGGCTTTGAAATTGCAAGTACGCTTGCAGGAGCTAACCACGAAGGTATTTTCCTGAACAGTACCGTTTGGGATATACTTGAAAACAAACGCATTGCCATTAAAAACATTAAAACCGAGGAGATTTACTACGTTGAATCCGATTACCTGGTAATTGCTACGGGAGCCGTTCCGTTTATGCCAACCTTTGAGAACGATGACCTGCCAGGAGTTTACACCGCTGCAGTGGTGCAAAAAATGATGAACCAGGAATTTACGCTACTGGGCAAGAATGTGCTCACTGTTGGAGCCGGTAACATTGGCTACCTCACCAGCTATCAGCTAATGCAGGCAGGTGCTCGTGTAAAAGCCATTATCGAAGCTATGCCTCGTGAGGGCGGATTCCCTGTTCAGGCAAATAGGGTTAGACGATTAGGAATCCCTATTATGTTAGGCAAAATATTGGTTAAGGCGATTCCCAACGAGAACCATACCGGAATTATTGGGGCTGTTATTGCCGACGCCAAGGACTTTAAACCCATTCCAGGTACTGAGCAAATCATTGAGGGTATCGATGCCATAAATATATGCACCGGCTTAGTTCCTGACGATCAGCTCCTGATTAAAGGTAACGAGGTGTTCGGGCGTAATTGCTACGGAGCCGGCGATGCCATTCGCATTGGCGAAGGAACCAGTGCCGTATTAAGAGGAAAGCAAGTGGCCTACGAAATCTTACAGGATGCTGGCATACGTTGCAGCTACGACACATACCTTAATATCAGCAAGGAATACATCGATAGCCAGCAGCATCCGGTACGGATAATTGAGGAACCCTTCCGCCCCTCGGAGGAACGACGCAACCGCAAACCCTTTGTTCAAATCGATTGCCTATATGGCTTTGCCTGCAACCCATGTACCTTTGCTTGTCCACATGGAGCAATAACCAAGAACTCAACCAGCACCGTACCCCACATCGACTTTGAAAAATGCGTGGGATGTATGGACTGCGTTTACCAATGTCCGGGCTTAGCCATTTTCGGATACAGCTACGCCAAGGATTGGCTTTTCCTCCCCATTGAGTATGAAGCCCAGGAGGGCGCTGAGGTTTACCTCGTTGATAATAACGGTAATATCCTTGGCGATGGGGTTATTGAAAAAATTCTCCGAAAACCCAATAAAACCAATGTGGCAAGGGTTAAATCATTGAACCTGCATGGCGATGATATGCTTGCAGCTCGCGGTTTTATTGTAAAATCCAACTACCCTGAGCCTATCCAAATAAAACCATACGAGTACAAACCACAGGAAAAAATTTATGTGTGCCACTGCGACGATGTAAGTCTCGATGAGATACTTGAAACTATAGGCGACCGCAAGTTTATTTCGGCCGATGAAATAAAGCACACCACACGACTGGGTATGGGGGCATGCCGTGGCAAACGCTGTATTAAGCGTCTGAAAACCACACTTGCCCCAATGGGCATTCAAATAGTTGGCGATGCCACTCCCCGTGGTCCACTTAGCAACCAGGTAGCCATGGGCGAACTTTACCCAAAGGATGTTCCTGAAACGTACATTACTGGAATCAACGGCAAAAAAGCAAGGATCGAAAAGGTATCGGCGCTCATAGCTGGCGGTGGAATTGGCGGTAGTGCACTGTTCCGTTACATGTCCGAAGCCGGATTACGACCCGTTATGCTAAATTACGGTCGTGGAGCAAGCTGGCGTAATATTGCCGGTGGTCGCACAGCCTTCTCGCTACCAGAGATTGCCGACATTGCCCGTCAAAACCACGAAATTTTCAAGGAACTCCATAAGGTTTCGGATATCGACTACCGCCCCATCAACTATGTAACTTTTGCTCACGACGATAACATGCTAAAGGCACTGGAGGCATCAATGGCGTGGAGCGATGCATACATGGTTCAGCCTTCCGATTTCCGCAAGGAAATATCACCCTTCATGAACGATATGCTAAGCACCTACAAAGCAGCACTCATAACCCGTGGGTGTTGGCAAGCCACACCGGGTAAGGTTGTCGACCTTCTCCGTAAAATAGGCATTGAGCATGGTGGTACGGTTAAGGAGGATACCGAACTGCTAAGCGTTCACCGCAACGGAAACGGATTTGTCGCCCTAGTGCGGGATCACAATAAAGAGTACATTGAGTATCATGCCGATAACTTTGTGAATGCCCTTGGCCCCGAGGGCGAAAAGTTTAGCCGTCAGCTGGGGATATTCACAGGCATTTACCCGGTTAAGCATCAGGCTTTCATTACCCGTCGTTTGCCATGGCTGGGCATAAACGGTAATCCGCTTGGAATGCTTATCGATAGGAGGAACTACAAAGGCTTTGTGGCCGTTTACGGGCAGCAACTTGCTGAAACAGGACAAATTATTGGCTGTGCTTCTCCGGCAGTTGATCCACGCGAAGCCGATAAAAACCTCAAGATTAACTCGCAGGACTTCCTCGAGATTGCCTCGGAGATATTCTCCAATTGGATACCGCAACTTAGTTCCGTTGGCTTCCAAGCCGTTTGGGCAGGTTACTATGTGGAACCCCGCATGTTTATCGACACCAAGCACGGTCTGTTCACTGGCTTACGAGGACAGGGCTTTATGCTGGGTATGGGGTTGGCCAAGATGTACGTTGATGAGTTAATGGGTCGTCAGGTACCCGAGTACTTCAAACGCTTAAGCCTTGAAGGCGATGGCTTACCCGAAAAGGCATTCAAGTAGAAACCAGTAAAAATCGATATGTTTGGGACTCCCCGTTTGGCTTATGCCAACGGGGATTTTTTTAAGGAGCTGATGGTTGAATTGTTTCAATTACAATCTCCTGTTTCACCCAACGCTTCTGGTTTCGATCCCATAAATACTTTTCGCCCATGGAGTCTTCAACAGTCCTCTGTGGGTATTGGTAGGTTATTTTCCAGGTAGGTTCATTATCGGGTTCAAAGTGGATCACGGTATCGTACCAGTACATGCTGGCACCCGGATTGAAATGCTCATTTACCCTCTCCAACGATCCATCGGAACGGAAATGAAGAGTGTTTGACACATTGTAACTCAGGTTGATGTTTTCAAGCGTAATAACCACCCCACCCTTCAGGCTGTAAACCTCAATTAGCTGCTTACTATCCACCCAAGGATACACCTTAACGGAAATGACTCCTCCTGCAAAGTGGTATAACAATGTGTCAGCAATTTGAGGTTTTTCCTTTTGCTTAACCCGTAAAGTATCCTTTTTGATGATTTTTGGAGGTTTGGGCTTAACCCTTACAGTCGCTTTAGTAACTGTATCGTTAGGCGGGAAAACCTTCTTTCTCCCTAGTGAATCCCTACTGTTCAATTCATTCCGCAGTTTGGCTATTTCGCTCGATAAGGTATCGATTGAGCGGGACAACCTTTCGGTATCGCTCTGCCTTGTGCATCCAACCAATGCCAAAAACGAAAGTACAATATATCTCATGGCAACAATTTCTTTCAATAAAACAAACCATGTGCCAAATACGGATTTCATAGGGGCTTTAACAGCCAAATGCGCCTGGTGATAAAATGTTAATAAAATGGTAACGCGCAACTTGCCAATCATTAACATATCTGCCTTACATTTACTGCACCAACCCCCTAAAACCTAAAGCCATGAAACAAAAAATCCAAATCTTAAAGTTTATAACGGCAACGTTTCTGCTAGCCATTGTATTAGGATTTACAGCATGTGAAAAGGATATTCCCGTTAATCCAAAGGACAAAACATTGAATGTGGAAACCGCCATGCCACAGGACACCTTTGACATGGCAACAGGATATTTACTGGAGAACTTTGAAACCGGAACAAAAACAGCTTATGCCGGAGCAACAGTAACACTATCGACCGGTAAATGGTACCTGAACAATGCCCTAATTGGTACATCAACCAGCGATAGGAAAAATGGCACCAAATCGGTACGAATTGTCAACACGGGTAAGGTTACCATGCAGTTCAATAAGGCCAATGGTGCAGCAACCGTTGAGGTTTACCATGCCAAATATGGAACCGATGGAAATAGCACATGGGAATTATGGGTGTCAACCAACAGCGGAAGCACATGGAGCAAAGTGGGTTCAACGGTAACCACCTCATCAACCACGCTTACCAAGGCAACCTTTACGGTTAACCTTTCAGGCAATGTTCGGTTTGAGATCAGAAAGGTTTCCGGAGGGTCGTACCGGATTAACATTGATGACTTCAAGGTTTACGATTACTCAACCTCACCTACCCGCGACGATAATATGGCGTTGGGCAACCCATCGGGGGCTGTGGCAAGCACTGCATATCCCAATAACTACCTGATGGTTAAACCCCAGTATGTGCTATCGTACAACAACAGCAAGCTTACCTGCAACTGGGTTTCGTGGCATTTGAGTAGTGCATGGATTGGCTCTGCCCCAAGGCAGGACGACTTTAGGGCCGACAACACCCTACCCTCAAGTTGGGTTTGGGTTGGCGGAACCGACTACAGCGGTTCAGGGTTTGACCGCGGCCACATGTGCCCCAGCGCCGACAGAACAGGCTCAATTACCGATAACTCGGCCACTTTCCTAATGACCAACATGGTACCCCAAGCTCCCAAAAACAACCAGATTACCTGGGCTAACCTTGAGAATTACTGCAGAACTCTTGTTGATGCAGGCAACGAGCTATATATCATTTCTGGTCCATGGGGGCAGGGCGGAACCGGTTCAGCAGGGTATAAAACCACCATATCCACCAAAAAAATTACCGTTCCTGCATACGTTTGGAAAGTAATTGTAGTGCTACCGGTTGGCTCAAATGATATTTCGCGAATCACTACCTCAACACGAGTAATTGCCGTCTGGATGCCTAATACCCAAACCGTTAACAGCCAACCCTGGGGCTACTACCGAACCACGGTTGATTACATCGAAAGCCAAACCGGCTATAATTTTCTATCGAACGTATCAACATCAATCCAAAGTGTAATTGAATCAAAGGTTGATAGCGGACCAACAAACTAATCCTAAAAAAATCACCATAAAAAAAGGGTCGCAATTGCTTGCGGCCCTTTTGTCTTCTATTCTTTAACTCTCTACTCTGTTCTTTCGTTATTCATAAACCCCTGCATTTCCAAAACCCTCAGTAAATTCTTTGAGAATGCCACATTGTCCTTCAGGGTGTAACGCTTATCGGTAAAAATTTGAGCCAGTGTTTCCTTTTGGTTCTCCTCCAGCAAACGCTTGGTTAGCGGTAACGACTCCTTATGCTGATAAATTTGATCGATATCACCCTCAGAGTAATCGTGGTAAACATCGTAGTGCACAACACCTGCAAGCGGCAACCTATCGGTTAAGTCGGGGTGCTCATCGGGATAACCCATTACCACTGTTGTTACAGGCACAACACCCTTGGGTAATTTCAGCACCTCAATAATCTTATCGGCAGTATAGGTTGTAGTTCCAAGGTAACATATTCCAAGACCCTTCTCCTCGGCGGCAATGCATACGTTTTGGGCTACCAAAAGGGCATCAATTGCAGCGGTAAAGAACGACAAAAAGTTATCGTACCCCGGGTTGGCCTTACGCTGTAAGCACCACTTGTTAAAGCGGTTAAAATCCGCACAAAAGGTGAGCACCACTGGTGCCTGCACTACCATCTGCTGGTTAAAATGCAATGGTAAAAGCTTACGCTTCACCTCCTCATCGCGTGTAACAATTATGCTGTACACCTGCATATTACCAGTGGTAGATGCACGAGTTCCTGCGGTTAGGATTTCCTGAAGTAGCGAATCGTCAATGGGGTCGCTCTTGTACTTTCGAATTGAACGATGCGATAGCAATGCTTTCATCTCATTCTTGATTTATCAACTTACAAATAAAATAAAATAGCACTACGGAAGTGCTATTTTGATGTATGTTATTGAACAACTTTTTAAAAGTAATGGTTATCCTAACTCCTTCTCAATGAGGTAATGGTTTCTGTCGGCAGAGCTGCGCGACACCAACTCACCAATAAAACCTGCCGTAAAGAGTTGGACACCAATTATGGCAACCACAAGAGCTATGTAAAAAAGTGGTTGATCGGTAACAGGCCTGTACTTTAAATGATGAAACTGTGCCCAAAGCTTACTACCTACCAACCATACGGCAATAGCACCACCGGTAATAAACATAAGGGTTCCAAGGGTTCCAAAGAAGTGCATAGGCTTTTTACCAAAGCGCGACACAAACATCACCGATAGAAGGTCAAGAAATCCATTGATAAACCTTGTCCAGCCAAATTTTGTGGTGCCGTACTTGCGCTCCCTGTGCTGCACAACCTTTTCGCCAATTCGCTTAAATCCGGCCTGACGGGCAATTACAGGAATATACCTATGCATTTCGCCATAAACCTCAATGCTCTTAACCACATTGCGGCGGTAGGCCTTAAGGCCACAGTTCATATCGTGCAGCTTTATACCGCTTACCATACGCACGGTGGCATTGTAAAGTTTACTGGGGATCCGCTTGGTAAGCAAGGGGTCGAACCGCTTCTTCTTCCAACCCGAAACAAGGTCGTAGCCTTGTTCCTTGACCATACGGTAAAGCTCAGGAATTTCATCGGGGCTATCCTGCAGGTCGGCGTCCATGGTAAACACCACATCGCCTTGAGCGGCTGTAAAGCCAACCTGCAGGGCAGCCGATTTACCGTAGTTCCTCAGAAACTTAATCCCCCTCAGGGATGGAAACTTGAGCCTCAGGCTCTCAATTACCGCCCAGCTGTTATCGTTACTACCATCGTCAACCATAATTACCTCGTAGGTAAAATGGTTCTGGGTCATAACCTGGGCAATCCATTCCATTAACTCGGGGAGCGACTCCTCCTCGTTGTACAGAGGAACTACGATAGAAATATCCATATTGATGTTTGGTTACTATTCAATAACTTCACCGCCACCAGCAAAAGGCGATTTTTCCTTCTTCAGAAAGATAGAAGTGATCAGTGAGAATATGAATCCCATCAGAACCATTCCGAGTAACGATGAAATAGTCATGATTAGCGGAGTCATAAACTTTTTCTGCATCTCTACAGCCATTTCAATTTGCTCATCGGGCATACCCCTCTTTACAAGTTCCTCCTCAGCAATGGCTAACATCTTACTTACAAAGTCGGGATCAATAAGGGTAATTTGAATATAAGTAAATACAGCCACAATCACTCCCGCAAAAAGTGTAATTAAAACACCAAAGCCCAAGGCATTACCATAGGTAATTGCACCCTCTAACACCTCATCGCGATACGTTTTAGTACCCCATACGATAATACCAATTATAATGGCATAGTTTATTATGCTAACCCAAAACGGTGGTTTTACAATACCTGCCAAGTAAGTAATCAGGCTTAGAATTATGAGTGCAACACCCATTATTAAACCGTAATTCATTGAATGCTTAAGCATAGGGTTTCCTTGTTTTTCCATTTTTGTATTCGGTTTAGTTTCATTGCAAATATATGAATTTTGCTAAAAAAAGCTAGTAGGTTCAACAGGTATTGTAAAGTTTAGCTATCTTTGCAGCGGGTAAGTCTTATACGACCAGCTCCTGCTGAACCCCCCCAGGACCGGAAGGTAGCAAGGGTAAGCGGTTGTAGCGGTGCGATATAAGTAGCTTACCCACTTTTTTTATACCTCATTTTAAGCGTAACTTTGTAAAAATTTCAAAGAAAAATCGCAAATGCCTCGATTTAAGTTAACCATAGAGTACGACGGTTCAAGGTACCGCGGGTGGCAATTCCAGCGCGAAGCCGCCACAGTAATGGGCAAGCTAATGGATGCCATCAAGGAGGTTTACAAGGTAAGCAGCTATGAGCTTTACGGAGCAGGACGTACCGATGCTGGCGTGCACGCTCTGGGGCAGGTTGCCCACCTCGATATCGACTCGGCAATGCCACCCTACGTTGCCATGGAAAGGATGAATGAGGTTCTTCCTGCATCAATCAATATCCTTGATATGGCAAAGGTTTCACCTCGCTTCCACGCACGCTACGATGCCAAGCACCGCAGCTACGTGTACCACATTTCGCGCAGGCGAACAGCCTTTGGCAAGGACTACTGCTGGTGGGTTAAGGAACCGCTTAACGTTGAGGCTATGGCAGCCGTTACCCATCACTTTACCGGGATGAAGGACTACAAATCGTTTGGCGCACCTGAAAAGGAAGGAGAATCGACCCTTGTAAAAATTGACCACCTAAAAATATTTGAGGTTGACGATTCAATTCTCATACATATCGTGGGGTCACACTTCCTTTGGAAGCAGGTACGCCGAATGGTGGGCACACTGGTTCAGGTTGGACTGGGCAAATTATCGGAGGCCGATATCGACTCGTTCTTCAGTGAGTACTCAACCCTTCCGGCAAAGTTTACTGCTCCCCCATCGGGGTTGTACCTGGAACACGTTTACTATGCCGGCGAAAGCATAAACCAGGAGCCAACCTGGTTAATAAACATTGGCAAGTATTAATTTAAAACCTGAGTATTTACCGTTAACAAATCAAAATAAACCCTTAACCTGTTAGTATTTAGGTTATATTTGTGCGGATTTTTACAAGCAGATGGATTTCAAGTTACTCAAAACCGATTCACAAACCTCGGCACGTGCAGGTATCATAACAACCGATCACGGTAAAATTGAAACCCCAATATTCATGCCTGTTGGCACGGTGGGGAGCGTAAAGGGTGTTTCGCACAGGGAGTTGGAGAACGACATTAACGCCCAAATCATTCTGGGCAATACATACCATCTTTACCTACGTCCGGGACTCGATGTACTAAAGCAAGCCGGCGGGTTACATGAATTCTCGAGCTGGAATAGACCCATTCTTACCGATAGTGGCGGATATCAGGTATTTTCCCTTGCCGACATGCGAAAGCTAACAGCGCAGGGCGCTTCGTTCCGCTCGCATATCGATGGCTCGCCCCACCTGTTCACCCCAGAGAATGTGATGGACATTCAGCGCATTATTGGGGCCGATATTGTAATGGCATTCGACGAATGCCCACCGGGCGATGCCGATTACGAGTATGCCCGCAAGTCGCTCGATCTTACCGAGAAATGGCTTGAACGCTGCGTGCATCGGTTCGATACCACCGAGCCGCTTTACGGCCATAGCCAAACGCTATTCCCTATTGTTCAGGGTTGCGTTTACCCCGACCTCCGTAAGCGTGCTGCCGAAAACGTTCAAAAGTACAACCGCGATGGCTACGCCATTGGTGGGCTATCGGTTGGTGAACCTGCCGAGGTGATGTACCAAATGGTTGAAGTGGTGAACGGCATACTGCCCAAGAGTAAACCCCGCTACCTGATGGGTGTAGGTACACCCGAGAACATCCTGGAATCCATTGCCCTAGGCATTGACATGTTCGATTGCGTAATGCCCACCCGTAACGGACGTAACGGCATGCTTTTCACCTCTGAGGGAATTATAAACATCCGAAACAAAAAGTGGCAGGCCGATTTCACACCTATCGATCCTTTTGGCCCAACTTTTGTTGATAGTAGATACACAAAGGCTTACCTCCGCCACCTTTTTATTGCGGGCGAAATGCTAGGCCCACAAATCGCCAGCATTCACAACCTAGGGTTTTACTTATGGTTAGTGGGGGAAGCACGTAAACATATTGTTGAGGGCGATTTCCTGCAATGGAAAAACGCTATGGTTAAAAAAGTGTCGAAACGTCTATAAAACACCTCTATGAAGTTACTGGACTGGTATATAATCCGAAAGTTTATTGGCACATACTTCTATGCCATAATACTAATAGTTGGCATTGCAGTAATATTTGACCTTGCCGAGAAAATTGACGACTTTCTGGAGAAGGATGCCCCAATGTACGATATCATTTTCAGGTATTACCTCAACTTTATACCCTACTTTGCCAACCTGTTCAGCTCCCTTTTCGTATTCATTGCCGTTATTTTCTTCACTTCAAAAATGGCCTATAATACTGAGATTATTGCCATCCTGAGCAGCGGTGTTAGCTTTAAGCGTATGTTATACCCCTACTTTATCTCCGCAACAATAATTGCCATTTTCTCATTTGTGCTCAATAGCTTTATAATTCCACCCGCCAATGCTGTAAGGTTAGACTTTGAGAACAAGTACATCAAACGACCCTATGTTAATACCGACAGGAACATACACCGACAGGTGCGTCCGGGAATGTTTGTTTTCATGCGCTCATTCAACACTTACAACAACACCGCCTACAACCTTTCCATTGAAAAATTTGATGGGAATAAGCTGGTATCGAAACTCATAGCCGATAATGCACAGTGGGATTCCACCAAGGAGAAATGGACTATAAACCGCTACTACATCCGTAATTATACTGACAGTGGCGAAGAAATTATCAAAGGCGATAAAATTGATAGCACGTTCTACCTCACCCCATCCGACTTCAACCAGAGGTTGAAGATCATTGAAACCATGAACCTGTTTCAGCTAAACGATTTTATAGCGGAACAAAAGCTCCAGGGCGCCGATACCATTGAATACCTGCTAATTGAAAAGCACGGGCGATTTGCCTACCCCTTTTCGGTGTTCATTCTTACCCTGATTGGCGTATCGCTTTCATCGCGAAAGGTACGCGGTGGCATAGGCCTGCATATTGGACTGGGGCTGGCGCTGAGCTTCTCGTATATCCTATTCATGCGATTTTCAACCATGTTTGCCGTTGGCGGACATCTACCACCAGCCATCTCGGTATGGGTTCCCAACTTCCTGTTTGCAATCATTGCAGTGGGTCTTTACAGGATGGCACCCAAGTAAACATTAAACAGGTGTTTACTGGTGTAGGATTTTGATATTTAGGCTAATACATTATAGCGGGTCGAAAAAAACGGCCCGTTTCTTTTATATTTGCACCCAATTTCGTAACCTTGCACAAAACTTTACCACGATGCATGGTAATGGTGGCAAAAATTACTAACCAACAAAAACAGCTATGCCTTTAAAAAACAAAATTGAAGAGCTAAAAAAACGCAAAGAGGAGGTTCTGCAGGGTGGTGGCGAACAGGCCGTTGCCAAGCAGGTTGCTATGGGTAAGCTCACTGCCCGTGAGCGTATTATTGCCCTCCTCGACGAGGACTCGTTCAACGAGTACGACATGTTCGTGGAGCACGATGCCCGCGACTTTGGGATGGATGGTAAGGTTCTACATGGCGATGGTGTTATCATTGGTACCGGAACCATTTTTGGTGCTCCTGTGGCGGTTTACGCTCAGGACTTTACCGTTGCCGGTGGTTCGCTGGGTTCAATGCACGCCCGTAAGATTACCAAAATCATGGATTACGCCCTCCGCATGCGTATCCCCCTAATCGGTATCAACGACTCAGGTGGTGCCCGTATCCAGGAAGGGGTTAACTCGCTTGCCGGTTACGGCGAAATATTCTGGCGAAATACCCTCTCAAGCGGTATTATTCCGCAAATATCAGTAATCCTTGGCCCTTGCGCCGGTGGTGCAGTTTACTCCCCTGCCCTAACCGACTTTGTGTTTGTGGTCGATAAAATCTCAAAGATGTTCATCACTGGCCCCGAGGTTATCAAATCGGTTCTGGGCGAGGAAATCTCCCAGGAAGACCTTGGTGGCGCAAAGGTTCATGCCCAAATTACTGGCAACGCACATTTCTACGCTGAGAGCGAGTACGAGTGCTTTGAGCAGATTAAAAAGCTTATCACCTACATTCCCTGGAACAATACCCGCAAGGCTCGCAGGTTTGAGCCCAAAGAACCAAAGGTAAACTTCAATATCGAGGATATTGTACCAGGCGATCCAAAGGAGCCCTACGATGTACGTGATGTTATCCGTGCCATTGCCGACGATTCCGATTTCTTCGAAATCCAGGAGAAGTGGGCTGCCAATATTGTTATTGGCTTTGGCCGACTGAATGGCGAAACCGTTGGCTTTGTGGCTAACCAGCCACTGGTTATGGCCGGTGTACTCGACGTTGACAGCTCCGACAAGGCTGCACGCTTTGTTCGTTACTGCGACGCATTCAACATTCCGCTGGTTACCCTGGTTGACCTACCCGGTTACCTACCCGGTATCGATCAGGAACATGCAGGCGTTATACGCCACGGAGCCAAGCTGCTTTACGCTTACAGCGAAGCAACCGTACCCAAAATGACAGTAATTCTGCGTAAAGCCTATGGTGGAGGCTATATAGCCATGAGTTCCCGCCACCTACGTGCCGATTTTGTATTTGCATGGCCAAGCGCTGAGATTGCCGTTATGGGCCCCGAGGGTGCCGCCAACATCATCTTCCGCAAGGAGATTTCCGAAGCACCCGATCCGGAAGCTATGCGTCGCCAAAAAGTTGAAGAGTACAAGGAAAAGTTTGCTAACCCATACGTAGCCGCAGCCAAAGGCTATATCGATACCGTGATTGAACCGGCCGAAACCCGTAAGCTGCTGCTGCACGCCCTTGAGGTTTCCAGCACTAAGGTTGCCGACCGCCCCTTCAAGAAACATGGTATTCCTCCATTTTAGTCAACCCAACAATCCTTTTGTAAACTAAAAAACTTGTAGCTATGATACATCCAAAACTCGACGATAAGAACGTTACGGCCTTTATACCCGGAACCATTATTGATGTAAAGGTTAAAAAGGGTCAGGAGGTTAAGCAAGGCGATGTGCTGGTGATACTTGACGCCATGAAGATGCACAACCGCCTGATAGCCCCCTCGGCCGGGAAAGTGAAAGAGGTTAAGGTAAAACCCGGCGACAGGGTAAGCAAAGGCGCCCTGCTGGTAAGCATTGAGTAAAACCGATTCTAAGCATAAAAAACCTCCGCAATGCGGAGGTTTTTTTGTTACGGAAAGGGTGTTATTCAAAAGCCGTTATGCGTTTTATGCAAAGCGAAATCATATATAAAAACAAAGTGGCTGGTTTATGAATTTAATTTTTTACTACTTTAGTTACATGAAACAGGGCTAGTTCCAATCATAGCTATACACTTAATCATAGGTGTATTAGTATAATTCTTAAGGATATGAACTAATAAACTGTAAACAAAAAAATAGAAGTGAACAAATAACGAAACGACAATGATAAAAATTTTCCCACACATATGACGCATTTGATTTCTACAAGCACTAAAGCAAGCCTATAGCTAAACCAAAAGAACCTTTTTTACTAATTCACTCATAAAAACCGTATTTTGTACTATTAAATTATTAAGAGATAAAATGACCTTTAATGAAGATTCAAGAGTAAAAATTCCTGCTATCGTGCATTTGACACGATTGGGATTTACTTATGTTCCAAAGTCTGGCATTACAAATCTTCATGCAGACACAAATATATTCAAAGACCTGTTTAAACAAGGACTTTCAAAGATTAACCGGACCGAATATTCGGACAGTGAAATTGACTCTTTCATTTCTGAACTCAGTATTAAACTGGATAATTCTGACCTTGGAAGGGCGTTTTACAAAAGCTTGCTGGGTGACTTTGCTTGCAAACTGATTGACTTAGAGAATTTCGACAACAACCTTTTTCATGTTGTAACCGAACTGACTTACAAAAATGACGAAGAAGAATTCCGACCTGACATCATTTTATTGATTAACGGAATGCCTTTGGCTTTCATTGAAGTAAAGAAACCTAATAACCGTGAAGGAATTTTAGCGGAACGGAACAGAATCAACACACGATTCAAAAATCCGAAATTCAAAAAGTTCATGAACATTACTCAGTTGTTGGTTTTCTCCAACAATCAAGAGTATGACGAAGAAAACATCACACCGATTCAGGGAGCATTTTACGCAACACCCGACCCTGAACAAGTAAACTTCAACTGTTTCAGAGAAGAAGACAATTCATTAATTCATAATGTTCCGCAAGAGGACAGCGAAATAGAGAAACAAATACTGCTCGACAATAACATTGTTTCCATTCTTGGAACTAAGGAGTATGAAACGGCAAAAGGTCCAAACTCTCCTACTAACCGTATCTTAACATCACTATTCAGCAGACAACGTTTAAAAATATTGCTTCGTTATGGCTTTGCTTATGTGAACACCGTTAACAATGGAATAACAAAGATTGAAAAGCACATCATGCGGTATCCGCAGTTGTTTGCAACTTTAGCTATTGAGAAAAAATTAATAGCAGGAGTAAAAAAAGGAATCATATGGCATACACAAGGAAGCGGCAAAACAGCTTTGGCATACTATAATGTAAATTACCTGAAAGACTATTATCAAAAGCAAAATGTAATAGCCAAGTTCTATTTTGTGGTCGACCGTTTGGACTTAGCCACACAAGCCAAAAACGAATTTGAAGCAAGGGGATTGAAAGTCGATATGGTTAGTTCCAAAGAGGACTTCATAAAAAACATTAAAACTGCAGGAGCAACCTCAGGAAACACAGGTGCACAAACCATAACCGTTGTAAACATTCATAAGTTTTCTGCTGAATCCATCTCAAAAGTTTCTGATTACGATTTGAACATTCAACGAATTTATTTTTTAGATGAAGTTCACCGAAGTTATAATCCACAGGGTTCTTTTCTTTCAAACCTAATTGCTTCCGATCGTAATGCTGTTTTAATAGGTTTAACCGGTACTCCTATCATTTCCAAAGAATATAAAAGCAAGGATATTTTTGGGGATTATATTCATAAATACTTTTACAATCAATCCATTGCGGATGGCTATACGCTGAAACTTATAAGGGAAGCCATTGAAACCAAATTCAAAGCTGAAATCAATCAGGTGTATGATGAAATTGTGAAGCAAGGCGAGTTCACCAAAAGCCAAATTTTTGCTCATCCCAAATTTGTTGAGCCATTGGTTGATTACATCATTACTGACTTCAAAAAAAGCAGAGTGTTGCACAACGACCAAAGTATTGGGGGAATGATTGTTTGCGACACTTCTGACCAGGCGAAAATGATTTTTACTGAAATTCAGAAATACAATAAACGACTGGAAGCCCAACAGACTGTATACCATGAACCACAAACTGATTACTACATCGCAGCTGAATCGGGAGTGGGCTATCTAACACCTGAGTTGGCTCCAATTTCAATTGCTTTAATACTGCATGATATAGACACCAAAGAAATCCGCAAGGAACATCAAACCGATTTCAAACAAGGAAAAATTGATTTGTTGGTGGTTTACAATATGCTACTTACCGGTTTTGATGCCAAACGACTGAAAAAATTGTATCTGACCCGCGTTGTGAAAGAACACAATCTTTTACAGACACTAACAAGGGTAAACCGACCTTATAAGAATTTTAAATACGGCTATGTGGTTGACTTTGCCGACATTCGCAAAGAATTTGATAAAACCAACAAGGAGTATTTCAAAGAATTACAGGAAGAATTGGGCGATGAAACTAAGAACTACTCCAACCTTTTCAAATCTGCCGAAGAAATAGACAAGGAAATTCAGGAAATCAAAGAAAAGCTATTTCTTTATGACTTTTCTAATATAGAAGAATTTCAACAAATTGTAAGCCAGATAACTGACAAAAAGGAAATTATCGAACTGAAAAAGTGTTTGGAGAACTTAAAAAGCTTATACAACATCATCAAAATAATGGGTTACACTGAACTGTTAGACAAATTCTCATTTGACAGGGTGAACAAGTTGTATAATGAAGTGGCAAACCGTATTGATATCCTTAACCTGAAAGAGAATTTAGAAAACGCAGCGGACAATACAAATCTTTTGAATTTAGCACTTGAAAACATGCAGTTTACATTCAGGAAAATTGCTACGCATGAATTGCAAATTGCCGATAAATTCAGAAGCGAACTGGAAAGAACAAGAAAAGAACTAGAGAGAAATTTTGATAAAAAAGACCCGAAATTTATATCTCTTTTTGAAGAGCTAAAAAGGCTTTTCAAGAAAAAGAACATTGAAGAATTAACATCTGAGGAGATGGATGAGGCTATCAATGATTTGAAAAAGATTTACGAACAAGCCAATGCGCTTAACAATAAAGATGCAATGCTGGCCGCCAAATATGAGAACGACATCAAATTTGCCCGCATTCACAAACGCATCAAGGAACAAAACATGAATGTACTGAACAGCGATTTAGCATTACATGAAACTTTGATTTTCATTAAACATGAAACCGACAAAACAGTAGTAAACAATCAGGCAATACTTAACAACCCAGATTATTTTGCCGAAATTACTAAACGTACCATTCTGGAAACATTGGAAAATAAAGGCATCCGTGACCTGAATGTAGTTCGATTTTTCAACAACGCTGTAGTAAACGAATATTTCTATCAAAGAGCCATATAAATATGCCAGGAACATTTTCTCAGATATATATTCAAATTATTTTTGCAGTTAAAGGCAGAGGAAGCTTAATTTATTCTGATTGGGAAGAAAGATTGTATCAATACATTACTGGAATTGTAAGGGGAAAAGAACAGAAAATGATTGCTATTAATGGAATGCCAGACCATATTCATATTTTTATTGGTATGAAACCATCTTGTTGCCTATCAGATTTAGTGAGAGAGATTAAAAAGGCATCAAACGAGTTTATAAATGAAAATAAACTCTCCAATTTCAGATTTAGTTGGCAGGAAGGATACGGTGCATTTTCATATAGCCATTCGCAAATTGATAATGTTGTTAAATATATAATGAATCAGAAACAACATCATCGAAAAGTGAGTTTCCGAGAAGAATATGTTGATTTTTTGAAAAAATTTGAAATTGAACATGATGATAAATTTTTATTTGAATGGGTTAAATAATGTGATACCGAAGGTATCAAAGATTTATAGAAAATATATCATTCATCCATCTACGACCCCTGCGGGGTCGCACCATTTCGCATATCAAATTTTCTATAAACCTGAAACCCCTTCGGGATTAGATGATTATGTAGCCCCAATGCCGAAGGCATTAAAGGTCTATAGCATTAGCGACAATCAATTACCTACGACCCCTGCGGGGTCGTATTGCAAACCATATTGCATTACCTATAAACCTGAAATCTCTTCGGGATTAGATGACGATGTAGCCCTAATGCCGAAGGCATTAAAGTCTATAACTTCAGCGACAATCGATTACCTACGACCCCTGCGGGGTCGCACAATAAACCCTATTGCAACACCTATCAACCTGCAATCTCTTTGGGAATAATAAAATAAATTATTCTATGACTAAACACCTTGAATACACTCAAAAAACAAAAGATCTAATAGACGGCCTTAAAACCGTTTGCAGCAATTACGGTTTGGCTAATTCCGGGAATGAATACAAAATCATTACGGAAGTTTTCCTGTATAAATTTCTGAACGACAAATTCCTGCACGAAGCACGGAAAGCCAATAAAGATTTAAAGAACAGCACCAACATTGAAACCGACATCCAGAAAATGAGTAACAGCGACTATGAATGGATGCTGGAAAAAATCGGTGAACGTAGCGCCAAACTGCAAAAGCATCATTTCATCAGCTATTTGTTCAATAAACAGAACGAGCCCAATTTTCACGAATTGTTCGACAAAACATTACTGGAAATTGCCGATTTGAACATAAAACTTTATTCTGTTTCAACCATTGATAAAGAAAGGGTTCGTTTGTTTGATAGAATTTCCCCTTACATCATTGAAAGCAATCAAAAAACACCTTTCTGCAAAGCCATTATCAACAAACTGGTAGCGTTTAGCTTTGAGCCAATTTTTGAAGAAAAATATGATTTTTTCTCTACCATTTTTGAATACCTGATTAAGGACTACAACAAAGACAGCGGACAGTATGCCGAGTATTACACACCACCGGCCGTGGCAAAAATCATGGCGAAGATTTTAGTGCCTGAACCCACCAGAAATGTTACTGTTTACGACCCCGCAGCAGGTTCAGGAAGTTTATTACTGGCGCTGGCTCACCAAATCGGAGAAAACAAATGCACCATTTATTCGCAGGACATTTCGCAAAAATCATCAGAGTTTCTTCGCTTGAATTTGATATTGAACAATCTGGTGCATTCGCTGCATAATGTAATAAAAGGTAACACACTTACCAATCCATACCATGTAAACGATGCCAAAAACGACCTGAAAAAGTTTGACTACATCGTAAGCAATCCACCATTCAAAATGGATTTCAGCGATGACCGTGAAACCCTTGCCAGCGACCAACATAGAAAACGCTTTTTTGCAGGCGTTCCCAGCGTTCCAAAAAAGAAAAAAGAGTCCATGGCTATCTATCAGTTGTTCATACAACATATCTTGTATTCGTTGAACGACAAAGGGAAAGCCGCCATTGTGGTACCTACCGGTTTTTGTACCGAAAAAGCCGCCATTGCGTTAGCTATCAGAAAAAAAATTGTGGATAGTAACTGGCTGCACGCTGTGGTGCAAATGCCGCCCAACATATTTGCTACTACCGGAACAAACGTTTCGGTCATTTTTATAGATAAAAGTAAAACGAGAGATACGGCTATACTGGTTGATGCAAGTAAGTTAGGAACAAAAGTAAAAGACGGTAAGAACCAGAAAACCTTATTGAGCAATGAAGATGAAAAACGGATAATAGACACCATTAAGGGATACAGGCAATTGGATGATTTTTCGGTGATTGTTAATAATGAACAGATGAAACAAAAAGCATATTCCTTTGGTGCAGGACAATATTTTGAAACTAAGATTGAATATGTTGAACTAAGTCCAGAAGAATTTGAAGAGAGAATAAATGAGTTTAAAAACAAAATCTCTTTTTATTTTAATAATTCAAGAGAATTAGAAATACAAATTTTGAAAAACTTTAATAAACTTGATTATAAAAAAAATAACAAATGAAAAAAGAGTTGCTTGGCGATAGAGTAGAATTAATTTACGGATTTTCAGTTAGAACTGACAATGAACCAAAAGGTAAATACCCAGTATATGGTTCTAATGGAATCATTGGTTTTATTGATAGTTTCAAGGTAAAGGGACCTGGTATTATTATTGGAAGAAAAGGAACAGTAGGTGCTGTTACCTACTCATCAGAAAACTTTACACCAACTGATACAACTTATTATGTTGCTTTAAAAGACAATACTAAAGACGACCTTAAATTTTGGTATTATTATCTTCAACTAATTGGATTGGATAAACTAAATTCCCATAGTACAGTGCCAGGTTTAAGCAGAGATTTAGCTTATCTAAAAGAGATTAGAGTTCCAGAAAAAGCTGAGCAAAAACTTATAGCAGATTTTCTCACAGTTATTGATGATAAGATAGCCTTGAATAAAAGAATCAACACCGAGCTTGAAAACCTTGCCAAGACCATTTACAACTATTGGTTTGTTCAGTTTGATTTTCCCAACAATGAAGGCAAACCCTATAAATCCAGTGGCGGTGAAATGGAATGGAATGAGGAATTGAAAATGGAGATACCGAAGGGATGGAAAACTAAAAGCTTATATGACATTGCTATTTATACGAATGGTTTAGCAATGCAAAAGCATCGTCCAAACGGTGATGAAAAATTGCCTGTCATTAAAATCAAGGAAATGAATGAAGGTTATTCAGCTGCAACTGAATACGCCAGACCGGATATTGAAGATGCATACTTAATTCGAGAAGGAGATGTACTTTTCTCTTGGAGTGCGAGCCTTAATGTCATGATTTGGGCTGATAAAGTTGGAGCACTAAATCAACATATTTTCAAAGTAACATCGGAGTTTTACCCCAGATACTATTTCTATCATCAGATTTCAAACTATTTGAATCATTTCAAATTAATGGCTGAGAATAGAAAAACCACAATGGGACATATCACAATAGACCATCTCAAAGAAAGTAGAATTGTAGTTCCTGATGATGATTCGTTAATTCTTAAATGTGGAGAAAGAATTGAGCCGATTCTTGATTTGATTGTAAAAAACCGAATGACCAATATTGATTTAATGGAAGTTCGTGACTTTCTTTTGCCCATGCTAATGAATGGCCAAGTGAAAGTAAAAAGCGAAGCAAAAGAACAATTATCAATAGCAGCCGAGCCGCAGGTAAAATATGGGAAATGAATAACTTTGCAGTATGGCAAATGAGATTAATGTAAATACCAACATGCTAACCTGGGCTATTACCCGGGCGGGTTATGATGTGCCTACATTTGCCGTAAAATTTCCTAAAATATTGGAGTGGCTCGAAGGGCAAAAGAAACCCACAGTGAAACAGTTGGAGGAATTTTCTAAGAAAGTTTACCTGCCCTTTGGTTATCTGTTTTTGCCACAGCCACCACAAGAAAAACTGCCAATTCCGTATTTCCGCACCAACGGAAACCAAGCAGACCGTATCAGCATCAATGTGTTTGATACCATTTTGCTCTTACAGCAAAGGCAGGATTGGTTAAGAAACTATTTAAAAGATAATGATTTTCATCCTTTACCATTTGTAGGAAAGTTTAGAAACAGCAATAATGTAAATGCTATAGTTGCAGATATTCGCCAAACCCTGGAACTAACTGAAAATTGGGCAAGTCAATTCAGAACTTGGCAAGATGCCCAAGACCATTTGGTTTTGCATATTGAAGACAAAGGAATCATTACCATTTTCAACGGCATAGTTGAAAACAATACCCACCGACCCATTCCTGTTGACGAGTGCAGAGGTTTTGTTTTGGTGGATGAATATGCTCCTTTCATGTTCGTAAACAATTCCGATTTCAAATCTGCTCAGATGTTTACCATTGTGCATGAGTTAGCACATATTTGGACAGGTCACAGTGCAGGTTTCGATTTCAGAAGGTTACAACCAGCCAACGACCCGATTGAAATTCTTTGCGATAAAGTTGCTGCTGAATTTTTAGTCCCTGCACAAGAGTTTGATGAAGTATGGAATCACAAACCGAACAACTTCGCTTATGCTTCCCGTTATTTTAAAGTGAGTGAAATAGTTATTGCACGCAGGGCTCTAGACACAGGCAAAATCAGCAGACCACAGTTTTTTGATTTCTATGAAGAGTATTCCAATCGGGAATTTGCCAAAAAAGAAAGTCAAGGCTCTGGTGGCGACTTTTACGCAACAACAAAAAAACGTATCAGTATCACATTTGCCAGTCATGTTAATCAGGCTGTAAAATCTGGTAAATTATTATATCGTGATGCCTATAAACTTACGGGCTTAAAGGGCGACACGTTTGAAAATTTCTTCTCTAAACACTTGTAGCCCGAATGCCAGTATATGTCTTAGATAGCAACTTTTTTATTCAGGCTCATCGGTTTCACTATCCGATTGACGTTGCTGCGGGATTTTGGAACAAGGTTCGACAATTGGCAGAAGAAGGCAGGGTTATCAGTATTGACAAGGTAAAAAAAGAGCTTTACGATAGAAACGATGCACTCGAAGAATGGTGCAGAAATAATTTGCCCGAAGACTTTTTCAAAGACACATCAGTTGTAATGACTGCTTATGCACAGGTGACAGCTTGGGCAATGTCGAGAAGTGGACATTATTTACCGAATGCATTAAATGAATTTCTGAATGCGGACGAAGCAGATGCTTTTCTTGTGGCTTATTGCCTTGCTGACAATGCTAACAGGTTTGTTGTTACACAAGAAGTAAGTGAACCCAACAGACAGAATAAAGTGAAAATACCTGATGCTTGTATTGCTTTGAATGTTTCGTATGTAAACACAATAGAAATGTTCAGACAATTAGGAGAAACATTTTAGCCCCGCAATAGTCTAAAGTATGTATACCCTGTTGTCGAGAAATTGCACTGAGCATATAACCCATTAAATCGACTCACTGTATCCAATAAAAAAACATTTTTCTACCAATCATCACCCAATCCGCTTAACCTACATTTCTGATGTATGCGTAAAATAACCTTTAAATGCATCTGTAATTACAGGTTTGCTTTTAAATATTCCGAACACTGTAGAGCCACTGCCTGACATGGATGCGTAAACCGCTCCCATGCTGTAAAGTTCTTCCTTTACCCTTTCAATTAACGGATACTTTGGGAAAACGGTTTTCTCAAAATCGTTAACTAATTTGTTGGGCCAATCGCTTACCGGTAGGTTAACAATGTTGCCTATGGGGTTTTTCCACGGTTTGGGATTGCTACCCTCATAGGCCTCCCTTGTGCTTACATGGATACCCGGATTAACCAGCAAAATCCAGTAACCAGTTAGGTTAATGCTTATGGGCTCAAGCTGCTCGCCGCGGCCCCTGCCAATAGCGGGCGTGTTATGCACAAAGAACGGGCAATCGCTACCTAGCTCCAAAGTCATCGATAAAAGATTTTCATGGCTAAGCGGCTTGTCCAGAAAGGTATTCAAGGCTCTCAAAGCAAATGCGGCATCGGCCGAGCCGCCACCCAAACCCGCACCAATGGGTATGAGCTTATGCAGGTGCATCCTCACATGGGGCATTCCGTAACGCTGCGCAAGAAGGCGGTAAGCCTTAACACACAGGTTGTTCTCGGTATCGCAATCAATGCCAATTCCGGTTTGGGTGAATTCAATGGTGTTCCCCTCGCCATCGGTTGCCACTACCTCAAGAATATCGCATAATCCCTTTACAGGGTAAAACAGAGTTTCAATATCGTGATAGCCATCGGGGCGCTTACGCACTATGTTTAAACCCAGATTAACCTTGGCATTTGGAAACAGAATCATTGTTTTAGCATAATTTAGGTCACAAAGTTAATACTTAGGCAATGTAATCAACGTTACATTTAGAGCTAAAGTGAAATATGGTTTTACTTTTTGGAACAGCAATCCGAAAAGTCGCTTTAAAATAATGGTTACCTTTGCAAGGTAAGACAAAAAATGATGAAACAATGAAGTTGAATAGCCTTACACTCTTAATCGGTTTAATTCTGCTTGGTAATCAACTGGCAAATGCCCAGCAATACAGCTTTGGAGTATTTGCTGACCCGCAGCTATCGTGGTTCAACTCCGATACCAAACGTTACGATCCCAACGGCCCTGTTGTGGGCTTAAACATTGGCTTTACAGCCGATAAATTCTTTGCCAAACGGTACGCCTTTTCCTCAGGGCTCTCGGTTAACACCCTTGGCGGGAACATCAGGCTTATGCAATCCACCTATACCCTGAAAACTATCGATGGCACCTACAACATCGCCATTGGCGACAATATCAAATTCAAATCGCAATACCTTACGCTGCCCATTGGCTTTAAGTTTCGGACAAACCAGATTGGCTATACCACATACTTTGCCAATGTTGGCGTTAGCGGGAGCCTCAGAATAAGAAGCTACGCATGGAACGAAACCAACCATGTTGACCGCGAAACCACCAAAACCGATATGGCATGGGGGTTTGCCTCATACCAAATAGGAATTGGAGGTGAATACTCACTCGGCGGCGAGAGCGCCATTCTGTTTGGCATAACCTGGTGCGATGGTTTAACCAGAATTATCGAACTGCCTAACTCAACCATTACATCGCAAAGCCTATCGTTGAAGGTTGGTATAATTTTTTAACTCTGGATAATACAAAATGAAAGTAGCGCTTGCACAGCTGAACTTCACCATTGGTCACTTTGACAGTAACGCCGATAAAATAATTGCATCGATAAACCGGGCTAAAGCCGACGGTGCAAGGTTAGTTGTATTCTCGGAGCTATCGGTGTGTGGATATCCACCCCACGATTTGCTCACCCACAAGCATTTTGTGGATAAGAGCATAGCTACCGTAAACCAGATTGCACAGCAATGCAATGGAATTTATGCTATAGTTGGGGTCCCCAGCATCAATACTGATACTACGGGCAAGTTGCTTTTTAACTCCGCATACCTTTTGGGCGAGGGAAAAGTGCTGGATGTTTACCACAAAACACTACTTCCTGATTACGATATTTTTGATGAGTATCGCTACTTTGAGCCCAACCCCGGCAACTACCGGGTTGCCGAAATTGATGGAATAAAAATAGCCATAACCATATGCGAGGATATTTGGGATGACCAGCCCACCACTACAGCTTTTTCCAGAAGCAAGCTTTACCGCGATGCGCCCATGAATCACCTGGTAAAGTTGAACCCCGATATGGTGATAAACATATCGGCTTCGCCGTTCAGCTACAACGTTGAGGAGCGCAGGTTACAGGTTTTCCAAAGCAATGTGGCAAGATATTCCAAGCCCGTAATATATGTAAACCAGGTTGGAGGTAATACCGATCTGCTTTTCGATGGTGGCTCCATGGTAGTGAACGCCGGGGGCGATATCATTGAAAAGCTGAAAAGCTTTGAGGAAGATTTTAGGGTGATTGACACTAACGTATTGGAGCGCAACCAATCCATACCCCCTGAAATATCGGCAACTTCAGACCAACGGATTGAGCGTATTCACAATGCCTTGGTTATGGGCATTAGGGATTACTTCGGTAAGTTAGGGTTTACAAAGGCCACCCTTGGGCTTTCGGGCGGTATCGACTCGGCAGTTGTGTTAGCCCTTGCTGCACAGGCTCTTGATGTTAACAACATCCGTGTTCTGCTGATGCCATCGCAGTACTCATCGCAGCACTCCATTGACGATGCTGTAGAGCTTGCGCAAAAACTTGGCGTGCAATACGACATAGTTTCCATACAGCCCATTTTTGAGTCGTTTAAAAACCAGCTAAGCTCTATTTTTGAGGGCCGACCCGAGGATATCACCGAGGAGAATATACAGGCAAGGGTTCGGGGAACCCTGTTAATGGCCATCTCCAACAAGTTTGGTCATTTACTGCTGAACACCAGCAATAAGAGCGAGGCTGCCGTGGGTTACGGCACGCTTTACGGCGATATGTGCGGTGCGCTTAGCGTTTTAGGCGATGTTTACAAAACCGATGTTTACAGGCTGGCCAACTACATTAACCGCAACGATGAAATAATCCCTATAAACACCATTCAAAAACCGCCATCGGCAGAGCTCCGACCCAACCAGAAGGATTCCGACTCGCTCCCACCCTACGAAATACTTGACCCCATTCTTTTTGCATACATTGAGCAAGGCCTCTCCGCCGAAGAAATTGTAGGTTTAGGCTTTCCCAGCGATACGGTAAACCGTACCCTAAGGCTTGTTAACATGAATGAGTATAAGCGCTACCAGTCGCCACCAATACTTAGGGTTTCATCAAAGGCATTTGGCTATGGACGAAAAATGCCCTTGGTTACTAAATGGAGCTAAATAGCCCGTAAATATTAAAAAACACAACCATCCATGCTAAAATTATGTTAATTTTATGTTTGAAAGCATAAAATGACGTATTTTTGAAAAAAAAATGTCCAGAAATTCCTACAACATCGATATTGAAAGCGTATTTGAAGGGGTGTGCGGACTTTTCCCTAACCTAAAACCAGAGGAAAGGGAGATAATGCGCAATAATATCACCTGTCAGTATTTCCGCAAGGGTGAGATAATATACAAGGAAGGCGATACCCCACAGGGTTTGGTATGCCTCTCAAAGGGGAAAGTAAAGCTTTACAAGGAGGGAGTTGGCGGTCGCGACCAGATTGTTCGCATGGCCAAGCCTATCGGTTTTATAGGATACAGGGCATTATTTGCTGAGGAGAACTACTCCGCTACAGCCGAAGCTCTTGAGGATTCCGTGGTGTGCATCATTGAAAAGAATGCCTTTATGGGGATTCTCCGGAACAACGCAGAACTTACGCTAATTATTCTCAAATCGGTTGCCACCGAGCTGGGATTCTCCACCAACCGCACCGTAACCCTAACCCAAAAGCATATCCGTGGACGATTGGCTGAATCGCTCATATTCCTGCGCGATACCTACGGGCTTGAGGACGACGGTAAAACCATCAAGGTTTACCTATCGCGCGAGGATTTGGCAAACCTCTCCAACATGACTACCTCAAATGCAATCAGAACCCTTTCGGGCTTTGCCGAGGAAGGTGTAATTGAACTTGACGGTCGCAGGATAAAAATCCTTGACCATCATAGGTTGGAACGCATTAGCGATTTGGGATAGGTTACTCCTGAAAGTAAACCCGTTTCACGCGCTGCGAAATTGAGGTAAGAACCTCGTACGGAATAGTTTCCATGGCCTTTGCCATGTCGGTTATGGTAGGTTTATTTCCAAAAACAATTACCTCGTCGCCCTCCTTAACCTCAACCCCGTTTGCATTGAGGGTACACGTATCCATGCTAATATTGCCGATGGTTGGCACCAAGGTACCGTTCAGCATCATGCTGTAATTGCCATTACCCAGCATACGCGATAAGCCATCGGCATAACCAACCGGAATGGTTACAACCGTTGTAGGCGTATCAACTATTCCCTTTCGGCTATATCCTACTGTGTCGCCGGGTTTGATTTGCTTCACCTGAATCACCTTGCTCCTTAGCGTACTAATGGGCATTAGCTTATCGCCATGCGTAGGACTTATGCCGTATAGGCCAATCCCTAAGCGAACCATTTCGAACTGAGCCTCGGGATACCGCTCTATACCGCCAGTGTTCAAAATATGTCGTATGGGTTGATACCCTAACACATCACTTAACACGTTACAAGCCTTGTGGAAGGTTTCAATTTGGTGAATTGTAAATTGATCGTGATGTGGCTCATCGCTGGCTGCCAAATGGGAAAATATGCTTTTTACCCTAACTGAATTGGTTGATTTTAGTATGGCTATAAGCTCATCCAACTGGTCGGGAGTAAAACCCAGCCTATGCATTCCGCTATCAATCTTAATATGAATACCGTACGAGCTTACCCCAACCCTGTTCAAAACGTTGATAAACTCCTTTAAGCCTGTAATGTTATAGATTTCAGGCTCAAGGTTAAACTCAACCATCAGCTCATAAGTCCCAAACGATGGGTTAAGCACCACAATAGGCAACGAAATACCTGCCTCCCTGAGCGATACACCCTCGTCGGTGTAGGCCACACCAAGATAGTCGACACGTTGGAATTGCAGTAGGTTGGCTATTTCGTAGGAGCCACTGCCGTACGAAAAAGCTTTCACCATAGCCATCACTTTAACACCGGGGTTCAGCAAGCTGCGGTAGTAGTTCAGGTTATGGGCAATTGCATTCAGGTTAATTTCGAGTGTGGTTCGGTGAACCTTTCGTTCAAGCGCAGCACTAATCTGCTCAAAGTGGAACTTTCGGCTACCCTTAACCAGTATAGCGGCATCGCGAATCTCCTTACGCTTTAGATCGAGCAAAAACTCATGTGTGCTGCTGTAAAACTCGGCCTCAATCTCAAAGGCATAGTCGTACCGGCTAATTTCAGGCCCAATGCCTATGAGTAGATCAACCCCTTTATCCTCGAGCATTTGGGCAACCTTTGAGTAAAGCTGTTCAGGTGCATAGCCACTTTCCAGAATATCGGAAAGTATTACTACATGCCGTTCGTGCTGCTTTTGCTGCATCAAAAAGTCAATGGCAATGGCTAACGACCCCAAATCGGAATTGTAGGAGTCGTTAATGACTGAACAATCGTTTATACCTTCCTTTAATTCAAGCCTCATTGCAACGGGTTGCAGGCGCTGTAAGCGCGTATCGATATCCTGTAAGCTATAACCTAATAGCAGCATGGTAGCCACGCAGTGCATGGCATTCTCAAACGAGGCAGCATCGGTAAAAGGAATCGTTATTGTGTGCTCGTGATTGTTAAAGCGAACATGAACCAGAGTCTTCCCAGCTTCGCGCTTTACGCTCATTATTTGAACCTTCGACTCCTTATTTTGTCCCCAGGTAAGCAGTTGGTTATCGGCAAGCAAAGTGTTATCCTGAACAACAGCATCAATTACCGCGTGATCCTTGCAGTAAATAAGCGTTTTAACTTCGCGGAACAGCTTCAGCTTCTCGTTAACCTTTTCATCAATATCATCGAAATTCTCCTGATGGGGCATGCCGATGTTGGTGAAAATACCAATAGTGGGGTCAATTATGGGCTGAAGTTTAACCATCTCACCCGGTTTGGATATACCCGCCTCAAAAATTGCTAAATCGAAATGGTTATCCATTTGGAGAACCGACAGGGGAACACCAACCTGTGAGTTATAGCTCCGCGGGCTTCGCACAATTTGGTATTCCGAGAAAAGAAGCTGGTTGAGCCACTCCTTAACTATGGTCTTTCCGTTGCTTCCGGTTATACCAATTACTGGGTAAACGAATCGGTTGCGGTGGTAGGCAGCAAGTTTTTGTAGGGCCTGGAGGGTATCGTCAACCTCAACAAATGTAGCATTCGGATAATTTGTGTAGTCAACCTCACCCTTTTCAACAAGGTATGCCTTTATGTTTCGAATATTATAAAGTTCACCGATAAACTCGTGTCCGTTGTGATTTGGGCCAACTAGAGCAATAAACATGGAGCCGTTTCCCGATACAGGCACTCTACTATCGGTAATAACGTTTCTGATAGTAAAACCCGAATCGCCAATTACTTGACCCAGAACAATTTCAGCAAGCTGTATAGCAGTTAGGTTAATCATCAATGTTTAAAATTGATTGGTGCAATATAATTCAACAAATTTACAAAATCTATTTTTTGTTTCTAAAAGCAAGGTAGAAAGCCATCCAAAGTAAAAAAAGTATTCCTGGGATTATGGCTTTTCGGTCAGTATATAAAGCCCCGAAGCTAAAAACCCTGCAATCGGTGGGGTTATTGGGACTGTAAACCACCTTTAATATAGTACCTTTGGGATACTCAAAATTTTCAAGGCCGTAAAACTGAACTGATTTGCCTTCAAGCGTAGTAAAAACTATTATAGGATACTTATCGGGGCCAAAAGCCGATATTCCTAGTGTTTTTTCATACTCCACTCCAACAACCTCACCGGTAGTGTACTCCCCAAAAATCAACAAACGGTATTGTGTGGTTATAGGCAGAGTTATTATCATCAAAGTAACAAACCAAAAAAGTTTTGGCGATATTCGATGCGATATGTCAACCTGGGTTTTCATCGATGCAGATGATAAAAAATCCTCTAACTTCCTTGCTTAACGATAGGCAAACCTAACTTTTCGGAGTAATAAACCAGTGTCTCGTTTGCCTTTTCAAGGCTTTGAACTCGTTGGATATCAGCAAGAGGGTTCACTTGTTTATCAACAATCACAATACGGTAATCGCTATCAGCAATATCGAACGACCTATTGCTTGAGCTGTACGTCCTCCATGCCCTATTCAACCGATTAACACTCAAACCCATTGAGCTATCAATGCTTTGCCATTTCCCAACAGGAATTATTCCAAAAAGCAACAATGCGTTCCGAAACCTTTTATTTCCAAAATCAACCTGGGCAGCAAAAGAGGTAAAACCAATGAATAGTCCAATGATAATCAAAACTATTGCTAGGAAGGAGCTAAAAAGTTGAATAATTCCCACCAAAGCAATAAAATACCCAGCAATGGATCCAACTGGCCCTAGCAATTTCCCCAACCTGTTAATTTTTTGCATGATGCTGATGTTATACATCGGGTCGAAAAAGCCTACTTTCTATTCTTACGGGTTACCTCGTTGTAGCATAGCCTGCATAGCGGCTCATAGATGTCGGTCTCGCCCAGTAGAACCAACTTGTCGGCATCGGTTTTACGATGTGAGTATTGGGCAAGGTCGCCACACTTAACACAAATGGCATGTACTTTAGTAACGTACTCTGCAATGGCCAAAAGGTTTGGCATTGGGCCAAAAGGTTTACCACGAAAATCCATGTCGAGCCCAGCCACAATCACCCTTATCCCCATATCGGCAAGCTGGCTACAAACATTGGGTAAATTCATATCAAAAAACTGCGCCTCATCTATTCCCACCACATCGACATTCTGTGCCAGAATAAGAATGTTCCCCGACGATGAAACCGGGGTAGAAAGTATTGAATTGGCATCGTGCGAAACAACCTCCTGCTCAGAGTATCGGGTGTCAATCATAGGCTTGAAAATCTCGACCCTCTGCTTGGCATACTTGGCTCGCTTAAGCCTACGAATCAGTTCTTCGGTTTTGCCCGAAAACATTGAGCCGGCAATAACCTCGATATATCCCTTACGTTTCCCACTAACGGGGTTTTCAAGAAAAGGCATTGGTTCAGAAATAAATATTTTGAGTTAGTTTTACAGACAAATGTAATAAAACTTATTTTTGAAATGCGAACAAAAAACAATTTGCAATGCAATACCTAAAGAATGCACGGAATCAACTAGTTGAAGCGGTTGCCATGATCGATAAGGCACTTACAGCCGGAAAACTACCTTCCATTGAACGCGATATACTACTTGCCAAGCTGGCCTCAATATATGAAGACCTTCTGCTTGATAGGCAACAAGTTGCTTCCAGAACCCATGAGAAACCACAAGTAGTTCCGTCCGGAAAAATGGTTGAACCACATGAGAAAACTATAGCAAGCATACCTGAAACTAAAAAAACAACAGTAGTTGAGGAGAGCGCAGAACCTTCCAGCATTCCGACAGCTAAGCAGGAACCAAACCCTGTAAAGGCTGACATAAGTCCATCCCCAAAACCCACTCCGGCTTCCACACAGCAATCACACGAGGAAAGTTCAGCCATACTTGCCGATAAGTACCAGGGTAAGCGCAAGTTCCGCAACGAGGTAATAGCCGAGCAACACCAAAAGGTTGACATGCAGAGCAAACTGCAGAATAAACCCATAACCGACCTTGCCAAGGCAATTGGCATTAACGATAAGTTCCTATTCATCAAGGAACTTTTTGGCGGCGATTCCGACCTTTACAACCAAACCATTAAACACCTCAACCAGCTTACTGATTTAAATGAGGCCATTATTTACCTCCAGGAGAATTTTAGCTGGGACCCAACCAATGAGGTTACCACTTTATTTGTTGACTTGGTTCGAAGAAAACTATCGTAATAACTTTGCTTCATGTCAAAACTCTTTATAGTTCCCACTCCAATAGGCAACCTTGCCGACATTACCTTGCGAGCGCTCGATGTGCTAAAAACCGTAAACCTTATTCTTGCCGAGGATACACGCACCAGTAGCAACCTGCTCAAGCATTACGGAATTGCTACTCCACTTAAATCGCACCATAAATTCAACGAACACCAAACGGTTGATTACCTTGCAAGCCGAATAGAGGCAGGTGAATCGGTAGCCCTAATATCCGATGCAGGCACGCCCGGCATATCGGATCCCGGTTTTCTGCTGGTTCGCACTTGTGTTGAGCGGGGTATTGAGGTGGAGTGCCTACCCGGAGCAACAGCCCTTATTCCTGCACTTGTGCAGAGTGGATTCCCCTGTGACAGATTCATATTTGAAGGATTTCTCCCCCAAAAAAAAGGACGCAATAAAAGGCTTGAAGCACTAAAGGACGAGGAACGAACCATAATACTTTACGAATCGCCATTCCGTATTGTTAAACTGCTTGAGCAGATGCTCCCCATTTTTGGAGCCGATAGGCAGGTGTGCATTGCGCGCGAGCTTACCAAATTGCATGAGGAGAACTTTCGCGGATCACTTGCCCAAGCCAAGGAGCATTTCAGCTCCAAATCTCCCAAAGGGGAATTTGTAGTTGTGGTGAAGGGGAAAACGAATAACGAAAAGGAAGAAGATTGAAACGGAGCAATAAAAAACAAGTGCACTAATACAACATCTAAATAATTTTCAAGCTAAAACCAATACACGTTTCAATTTAGTTCATAAAATCAATTCAACATTAATCTATTCGGCTTCGTAAAGTAAACCCGCCAACGGTTAACTGGTTTCAAAATTATCAATATGAAAACTATACAAAATAATTGCACGCATCAGTCGATGCGCGCAATTAGTGCTACATTATTAAAGAACAATCACTTTTCAGTTTTCTTCAAAAAGAAATACCAAATAAGATATGGCAAATGAAGCGAGAAGTTAACTATACCCCACCAAAATACAACGTTTTGGCTTGCAAATGCCGACGAATCCATGATTGGCGTAAAAATATCATATGTAGCTCTAATAAGAATGTGAATGGCTAAGGTATATACGCGGGCTTGAACATATAATTCGGGTCTGCGTTTAATTACAGGATAAAGTTCAGCTGCTAATAGGATGCAAAGCGAACTTGCTGCGTATCCGGGATTTTCAGCATAAACAAAAGCAATATTCCAGCTGGTATATAGGAAGTTCCATATAGCATCGGTGTAAGCAATTAAGTCGCCAGGTTTCTCCTCGGAAATCTTCCATCCATACCGTTTACCCTTTCCTGATTTTACAAGCGGTATCGTTACAATAAGTATTAATCCCGATAGGCCATTGAACCAATTGCCCATTTCAAAATCCTTCAAAGAGGCTTCCAGTATGTTAAGCCCAAGAATAGCATACAGAAACCATAACACCCAATCCTTTCGAAAGATTGTCCACCATCCATCGCGTTTTTCGTATTGGGCAATGCGGGCACAGCCAACCACAAAGGCTGTAGGCAATAAAACCGAAAGTGTTTTTGCCCAACGGAACCAACCCTCAAGGTTGTTAAACCAAAGAGGAAAAGTAAAAAGCGATAATACCCAGAATACAGCTGCAAACCTGTAATTCGTTCGCATAAACTCCACTGCCAGCATTAACAGTACAATGTAAAGTGGCATCGAAACCAAATACTGCCAAAATGGTATTGCCATAAACATCAAAATTTAAGTTTTACAATCATGCTTTAATCATATTCCAGCTCATTTCAAAGGCTTTATTAATCCTATCTTCATCAAGAATATAAACGTTACCTACATGCTCATCGGCTAACTCCCTGAGAAATCCAAGCATCCCCAGAAAAATCATTTCATTATCCAAATCGCTCCTCACGAGACCTAATTCCTTACCCTTTTGAATGATATCATGTATTGGCTTTTTCATCTGCTCTGCCATTTGTTTATGGCTATCGTTAATATATGACGATTTATAGTACTGTTCAAGGAAGTGGCTCTCCTTGTAATGATTTATGCGATGCTTAAGGTAATTGACCCAAACCAGTTTAAGACTCTCTCTAAATGAGTTATTGGGATTGTAGTGCTCCAAAAACCTATCGACACTCTCTTTGTAAAGTTTAAAGTAAAGTTGATTGAGTAAATCATCCTTATGCTTAAAGTAAAGATAGATGGTACCCACAGCTATTTTTGCCTGTTTGGCCACCCTTCCCATTGAAAAGTTCACAAAACCATGATTTATAAGTACATCAAGGCTTGCCTCAAAGATTACTTCCGGTTTGGCTTCGTCCTTTTTTCTCATGTGGCAATATTAATGAATTGTCATTCATTTTACAAAAAACACAAAAAAATAATGATATTACACTGAATTCTAAACCGTTAAAAAAATAGATTATATGCTTTAGATTTCAATGTAAAAAAAAACAAATGCAGCCCCCCCTAAGTACTAAACAAACAGTTTAGCATACTACTCAAAGCCAGGAATAATTAGCGATACCTTTACCGATAGCGAGTGGAATTGCTTACCCTCAAACGATCCAAAAACACCAATACCCCCCACAACGCCTATCTGGCTTAAAAAGTAGCCAATCTCATAGTAAGGCTTATAGCCTGCTGTTTTAAGGAAAGTCAACTGCAAGTTTTCCAGCCAAATTCTATTGCTCAGGAATGGCAAATACTTTAAAGCAAGGTACGGCGATTGGTAACTCAGAAAAGCTTGCGCATAGCACTCCGATGTGCTCCTGCGGTAGTAACTGATATTCTGGTAACCCTCGCTAAAAGAGGGAATTACCACCGAAACCCGCATGGTGTTGAAATGCTTAAAATCCACAAAGTAAAGGCTCCCCTTGCTTGCAAAATCACCGTAGATAAATTTATAGGAAATTCGATTACTTGGACCGGTTCTGATTATTTGATTAACCATGGCTTCCCATCTGAGATAATCGGAATTTGAATTAAGTAAATTGGGTAAAGCCTTATGAACCTGAAAGGTAATGGTAGGCCAGCGGGAGTAAAGCATTTGCTTACGACCATTGCGAATTCGGTAATGGTAAAACGGAGTGTAGCGCACCCGAATGGAACCCTCAAGCGAACTATGAGTTGATAGGTTCTGGGGTGTGGCATCCTCGTTAGCAGGAACATTTGGGGTGTACCATCGCAGGTTCTGCTGGTAAACAATAAAATCGGTATTATTTTGCAGCTCAACCCTGCGCGCAAACGAAACCGAGGTGTAAACCTCAAATCCGTTTAATGGGTCAATCCGGTTCGAAAGCGACACATATCGGTTTTCGTAAAGTTTCATGTAGTTTCGGCCAAACCAAAGCGAGGCCGAGGTATTGGTTAATGGACTAATACCCGCATCGCCATTGAAATCGTAACTTATCCAACCCATTCGGATGGATGCTAAACCCCTATTCATATTGGCATAGGAAAGCCGAAAATCGGTTTCACCCATGAGCGTTTTGCGGGCAGTTGCATAGTATGCCGATTGTTTGATATAAATTCCATTCCTGCTGTACTGCTTACGGTAGCTACCCGAAGCCCCTACTACAAAACCATCAACAGTGTTGAAGCGGAACTCATTTGGACCAGCAAAGCCCGAGAATAGAAATGTACGTTTTTTATTGGCGTTATACCAGGTGTGCCCCATGTAAAGGGTTTTAAGTACATTTGCCTTACCGGTACTATCGGCTGAAACGCTATCGGGCGACATCTGTAGCTTACTATCTATCTCCCTATTCACTTTGAACTCTTCGGCATTAAGCGCAACAGGCCTAACCTGCTGCCACGCCATGGTGTCGGGTTTGGTTGCAACCGAGTCGACTGTAATGGTTAGAGGGTTAGGCACCTCAAGCTTATTGGGAAGAGAATCGGATTGGCGTACTTGTTTTTGCATGAGCTTTTGCAGCTCATACATTTCACGATTTGTAAGATTATCCTTGGCCAAGAGTTGTTCCATACGGGCATCTTCCCTTTGCTTTCGGGGCGAAGTATTTCTTTTGACCTGTGTATCCTCGGCAATATGCTTGGTTTCCGCTTCTTTTATATCAATCTTAACAGGTGGTTTTACTTTTGAATTTAGTTTTACATTCAGATACTTGATAGCCGTAACATACTGTATTCGGCCAACGTTGCCAAGGAAATTAGCATCAATATCAAAATACTGGCTAATGGGAAGCCAAGCATTACGCTCAACCTCCCCAAAGGTTTGTTTAATCCGAAATGGCCCCGCAAGCGACTGAACAGTAAAATCGATTTCATGTAGGTTCCAGTAATCCTCGGCAATATACATGTAGCCCTCAACCAGTTGCCGACTTTTTCGCTTGGGAATAACCTTAACCTTAACCAATGCGCGGTTATCCTGGAAGGCGTAACCCTCGTACTTAAACAGGTAATGGTTGAAAGCGTAAGGCGCTAGGGGTAAAATGATTTCACCAACCTTAGGTTGGTATAGATTTGCCGAAACAAAACCCAGAATATTATCGGTGCTGTTTAACTCGCCAGGAAAATTGGAACGAATCATCTTTACCCTTTGATCAAATTTTTCGGGCGCTGTAAACCTAACGTTGTTGTAGGACTCTTGCAGGTAAAGCGAACCCTCCTTGGGCGGATTTGGGCTATCCTTTATGCTTCGCTTAACCAACCACGACAGTTTGTCGACCTTGAAAGTCCCTTTAAGGTAAACCTCCGCCTCGTACTCACTAACCAGATTGCGGTAGTATGGCGCCATGGCAATTGCCTTGCGAACCACATCGTATGCAATATCTTCGCCCTTGCCTCCAACGGTTACAGGGGCAATCAGAAATGGCTTTACAGGCATGGTGATGTTTAGGGTTACCTCACCTACATCTACTTTAATCCGCCGCTCAACAGTTTCGTAACCAAGACCCCGAAAAACAAAGGAATACTCACCACTGGGAACCCTAAGCATGTAGTCTCCATCGGAGTTAGATGATGTCCCCTGCCTAAGTTCCTTGGAATATATCGAAGCGTAAGGGATTGGCCTACCGGTATCGTCGGCAACTCGACCCTTAATAACCTGACCAAATGAAAATTATGGCATTACTACCGGTAGGATTGGGAATACTATTCGGAGTAACCATTTCTTCATTGCCTAAGCTTAGCTATTAGGAATATAGTTGATGACAAATATTTTTGTACCCAGGAAACGCTCTATGCCATGCAACTTCCCGCGTTGGTCGGGGCTAACAAAAGTAATGGCTACGCCATCGGACTGGGCACGGGCAGTACGACCAATACGATGAACATAATCTTCAGGATCGGACGGAACATCGTAGTTTACCACTAGATCGATATCCTCTATATCGATACCGCGTGCAACAATGTCGGTAGCCACCAGAACCTGAACCTTACGGTTACGAAAATTGCGCATCACCTCCTCGCGCTGTTTCTGCTCCAGGTCAGAGTGCATGGCAGCAACGCTTAACCCTTCCTTGTGTAGTTTGCTTTCAATGCTTTTCACCTCGGCCTTGGTTGACGCAAAAACAATGGCACTCTGCACCACCTCCTTCTTGCTCAAAAGCGAGGCCAAAAGCGACAGTTTTTGCGAGGCTCCAACATGGTAAACCGCCTGTAAAATATTTTCAGCTGGCTTGGAAACAGCCAGGTTTATCTCAACTGGCTCAACAAGTATCGATTTTGCCAGTTTACGTATATTAGGGGGCATGGTTGCTGAAAACATCAGGGTTTGCCTTTGCTTGGGCAAATAGGCAATTATTGCCATGATATCGTCGTAAAATCCCATGTCGAGCATTCGATCAGCCTCATCGAGCACGAGGTGCTGAACGCCTTTAAGGTTAACGTAGCCCATTTGAATATGCTGCATTAATCGGCCCGGCGTGGCAACAATAATCTCTGCGCCATGCTCCAAAGCCTGTCGTTGCCTGTCCCAGTTAGAGCCATCGTTCCCGCCGTAAACGGCTATTGAGCTAACCGGGGCAAAGTACGAAAACCCTTCAACCTGTTGGTCGATTTGCATGGCAAGCTCACGTGTAGGAACAATTACAAGGGTATTGACCGACGAAGCATCATGTTCTTCAGCTGACAATAGGCTGAGGATAGGCAGCATAAATGCTGCAGTTTTCCCCGTTCCTGTTTGTGCACAGGCTAGTAAATCGCGACCTTCCAAAATTACGGGTATGGCTTGCTCCTGAATAGGAGTGGGTTTTGTGTACCCCATGGCTTCGATACCTTCAAGAACCGCAGGGTTTAAATTAAATCTACTAAAACTCAAATCTTTATAAATTTTTCACAAATGTAGTAAAGTAATTGAACATGGCTATGTTGAACTCACAAATACTGACAAGAAACAAATTTGAAACCCCTTGTTACAAATCATGATTAAACTTCACTTGAAATTCAGCCAAAATTTAATATCATTGCATGAAAATTACTACTTGTCTTATAATGGAAATTATCTATAATTTAAGCATTTACCAAAAAGTAATTGGTGTTGTCTTTTTAGTATTTGTACTTATACAGCTTTACTTCTACCTGGTTTTCTACCTAAGGGTTATCCGTAAAAAATTTAATGATTTACCCGAAAACGATGAACAGTACCCACCTCTATCGGTAGTAATATGCGCCCGCAACGAGGAGGAAAACCTTAAGCATTTCCTTCCCAAAGTCCTTGAGCAGGACTACCCTGACTACGAGGTGGTGGTAGTGAACGACTGTTCAAGCGATAATTCCGATCTGGTACTTGAGAGCTTGCAAAAGAAATACCCTCGGCTGCGTGTAACAACCATTAAGGAAGACGAAAAATTTACCCATGCCAAAAAATTAGCCCTTACGGTTGGCATAAAGGCGGCTAAAAACGAATGGTTGGTGCTTACTGATGCCGATTGCTTCCCAAAATCGAACAAGTGGCTACGCTACATGGCGTCGAACTTCACCAATGGCACAGAGGTAGTACTAGGCTATGGCGGATACCTGGCCGAAAGGGGTTTACTCAATAAGCTAGTTAGGCTCGATACGCTCTTCATCGCTTTGAACTACTTTGGATGGGCGTTAGCCCGTAGGCCATACATGGGCGTAGGCCGTAACCTGGCCTACAAAAAATCGCTATTTTTCAAAAATAAAGGGTTTGCCAACCATGCGGGTATCGACTCCGGCGACGATGACCTTTTTGTGATGGAGGTTGCAACACCAAGCAATACGGCTGTTGAGTATCGCCCTGAGGCACATACTCTCTCAGTCCCTCGAAAAACTTATTCTACCTGGTTACGCCAAAAGCGCAGGCACCTATCAACAGCCAAATTCTACAGCAGCAACCTGAAAACCCGTTTAGGGCTTGAACCATTAAGCAGAATACTTGTTTACATTCTATTTGCGTTAACCCTAATTTTCAAAATTCTTCCTTTGATATCAACTGCTTTACTTTTGCTGGTAATTATTGTAAAACACACTATAGCTGCCATTGCAGCAAAAAAGTTTGAAGAAAAAAAGCTAATGCATATTGCATTTTGGTGGGATTTGTTTTCTCTCTATTTTTATGCTAAATTGCTAATCTTTAACACTCTTAACCGACGACAGCAGAAATGGTAATGATCCCGGAAAACCTTTCGGAGAAGGCGAAATACGATCTTGTGCTTGTGGATAAAGCAATTAAAGGCGACCAGAAAGCTTACGCTGAGCTTATGGATCGCTACCGGGATGCCATATACTACATGCTGCTGAAAATGGTTAACAATAAAAGCGATGCGGAAGATTTAACCCTTGAGGCTTTTGGCAAAGCCTTCAAGAACATACACCAGTATACACCGAATTTTGCATTTAGCACCTGGCTATTCAAAATTGCATCGAACAACTGTATCGACTTCATTCGCAAGCGCAAGGCAAACCTGATATCGATTGACCAAGGCCCAGAGGATGCCGAAGGCAACTCCATGTCGCCATCGTCCGTTATACCGGCATCGACACCTGATCCTGAGGAAAATCTAATTAAGGAACAGAACATACGCCTGATACAGGAAGTGGTTTCCAAGCTTAAACCCCGCTACCGCAAGCTCATAGAGCTACGCTACTTTAAGGAGTACTCCTACGAAGAGATTGCCGAAGAGCTAGACCTTCCGTTAGGAACCGTAAAGGCTCAACTTTTCAGAGCCCGTGAGCTGCTCTCAAACATCCTGAGCAACCTTCCGCCACACCATAAATAATACATTTTGCCATGGAACAAATTGCACAATACTTTCCTGAGCTAACTCAAGCTCAACGCGATCAGTTTGCACAACTTGAGCCGCTTTACAGGCTATGGAACTCACAAATCAACGTTATCTCCCGTAAGGATATCGACAACCTGATGATTCACCATGTTCTGCATTCCTTGGCCATAGCAAAGGTTGTTCAGTTTGCCAAAGGCACAACCATTATGGATATTGGCACTGGTGGCGGTTTTCCCGGCATCCCCCTTGCCATCCTTTTCCCAAACTGTAAGTTTACCCTGGTTGATTCCATAGCTAAAAAAACAAAGGTAACCTCCGAGGTAGCCAAAGCCGTTGGCTTACATAATGTGGAGGTAATCACCGCCCGCGCTGAGAATCTAAAACAGGAGTGGGATTTTGTTGTGAGCCGTGCAGTGGCTCCTGTTCCAAAGCTTATGGCTTGGGTTGAAAAAAACATTCACCCCGGGGGTATTAACAACCTTCCTAACGGCCTAATCTGTCTTAAAGGAGGCGACATAAAAGAGGAGCTAAAGCCCTACCACAAGTGGGCTACAAAATGGAATATTGACGATTTTTTTGAGGACGACTACTTCGTTGAAAAGTATGTGATACATATTGAGGTGTAAGGTAAAGGATAAAGGATAAAGGATAAAGGATAAAGGATAAGGGATAAGGGATAAGGGATAAGGGGAAAAGTGGGTTGATTCAAAATCTGGCCTAAATGGTGCAATATAAGTTTTGATAATTTTTAGTACATTGGTTATCAATAAAATGCACATTAAAGGATTGAGCATTATAGTAGTCGCCTATGTGTCAACTCAGCGGTTATCAAGTACCTAAACCAAACCACTGATTAAGGGATGTGCGGCTAACTATTTTTTGAATTTTTAACCAGGTGTTTTTTAATATTGAAAAATTGTTTTACCTTTGCGAACCCAAAAAGGGTTTAAAAAAGCCATAGATTTGCTGGAAATAATAATTAGTAAAAGCATACAGAGATGAAAAGAACATTTCAGCCATCCATCAGGAAAAAAAGAAATAAACACGGATTCCGTGAACGTATGTCGACCCACAATGGCCGCAGGGTTCTGGCTGCCCGCCGTGCAAAGGGAAGAAAAAGACTGACTGTTTCCGATGAAATCTTCCGGAAATAATTACTAATCAATCATAACAGATAAAGGCGGGTAATTAACCTGCCTTTTTTGTTTTCTTGGTGTATATTTACCGCAAATTTTTAACATGGAACCCATTGTAAAAACAATAGCACCCAACATCAACGATGAATTTCTCAAACACATTACAAGCAAGGTAATGGATGGGCAACGTATACAGCCAAACGAGGCTGTGTACCTTTACGAGAAAGCCGATTTAGCCCTACTATCGCAATTGGCAAATATTACAAGTAGCAGGATAAATGGCGATTACGTTCTTTTTAACAAGAACTTCCACATAGAGCCAACCAACCTGTGTGTTTTTAACTGCAAATTCTGTTCGTACCATAAGGGTGCTGGCGACCCTGAGAGCTGGGTTTACACCCTTGATGAAATTAAAAACATTGCCCGCAACTACCAAAATAGCGATGTTACGGAAGTACACATTGTTGGCGGTGTTCACCCAAAATGGGATTTGGACTACTACGGGAAAATGATTAAAACCGTTAAGGAGATACTTCCGAACATTCACGTTAAAGCCTTCTCGGCCATTGAACTCGACTATGTGATTCGTAAAAGCAAACTTTCGTACGCGGAGGGTTTGAGGAAACTCAAAGAGTATGGTTTAGATTCCATCCCCGGCGGGGGTGCTGAGATTTTCGATCCGGCCGTGAGAGCCAAAATATGCCCCGATAAAGCATCGGGCGAGGTATGGCTGGCAATCCACAAAGCAGCACATCAAAATGGCATACAATCCAATGCCACCATGCTTTACGGCCACATTGAGAGTTACAAGCATAGGGTCCAACACATGGAGGCCATCCGCAACCTTCAGGACGAAACCCATGGGTTTAACTGCTTTATCCCTCTTAAGTTCCGTTCCGCAAACAACCCAATGGGATACCTAGGCGAGGTTAACCTAACCGAGGACCTTCGCAATTTTGCAGTATCCCGAATCTTTATGGACAATATTAAGCATCTAAAGGCCTACTGGCCAATGCTCGGGATACAGAACACCCGCCTTGCAATCCATTTTGGCGCCGATGATATTGACGGAACTATCGACGATACCACAAAGATATACTCCATGGCCGGAGCCGAAGAGCAAAAGCCTGTAATGACAGTTAACCGGTTGACACAACTTGTAAGAGAAGCGGGTAAGATTCCGGCCGAGCGCGATTCGCTATATAATATTATTAAGGTATACAGCTAATTGGTAGCATTATTACATGTTTATGCTATTTTTGTATCATGTTTAATTACCTTGCATTATGACAACCAAAACTGAATTCGAGAAAGTAAAACAGTACCTTCTGAAGATATACAAAATCCCCTACGTTAACACCATAATAAATGGATTAGGGTTGATTCTTGGAGTACTTATTGTACTCATGATCTTTCTGAGGATATACACCAGGCATAACCAGGAACAACCTACACCAACACTTTTGGGTATGGCAGTAGAGGAAGCAGCTGAGGTGATTGCCGATAACAACCTGAGGATTGAAATAGCCGATTCGGTTTACATATTTAACAAGAAACCGGGAAGCGTAATTTCCCAGAATCCCGAACCTGGTACCATGGTTAAAAAGAACCGAAGGGTATTTGTTACCATCAACGCCAAAAACCCTATCAAAATTGAAATCCCCAATATTGTTGGCTACACGCTTAGACAAGCAAAGGCTATCCTTGAGCAGGAAGGCTTTGAGGTTGGCACCCTATACTTCCGCCCCGACCTAGGGCTAAACAATGTTCTTGAACAACGCTTTGAAGGTAAAATTGCGGAACCCGGCACACGCATCCCCAAGGGCTCAAAAATCGACCTGGTTTTAGGTCAGGGTATGCAGGGCGAACGTACAGGAATACCGCTACTCATAGGTCTTAAACTTAACGATGCAGTAAGCAGAATAATTGAGGCATCGCTCAATGTTGGTAGAATAAGGTACGACGAAACAATAATTACGCACAACGACTCGTTAGATGCTAGGGTGTATAGCCAGTACCCTGCCTACATGGAGAACGCAACCCTTGGCTTTGGAACTAGGGTTGATATATGGCTTACACTAAACCAGGCACGCATACCAAAGATTGAGCGTGCGGACTCGGTTAACACAATGCCGGCTAAGCATGCCGATGAAATTATTGAATAGCAATACAATGCGGAAAGCATTAACCATTCTAGTATTCATATTTGTATCATCCCTATGCTACGGGCAGGAGGTTCTGGTTAACCTTTCGGGCTATCGTACCATAAGTGATGTTACTAAGAAAAGTAATTACACAAAAACGAATCTGTCCTTACCATTTTTCGACGATTTTGCCCGAAACACTCCCTATCCCACCCCAGAGCTCTGGGAACCTAGCAATGCAATATCCAATAAGACCTATGCCATTAACCCTCCTACCGTTGGGGCAGTAACATTCGATGCAGTCAACCGCAAGGGAGTTTTACATCAGCACCTAACCACCACCCCGCAACCTGCCGATACGCTTACATCGCTCCCCATAAACCTAAACTACCCTGCAACCGATAGCATTTACCTGTCGTTCAACGTTCAACCCGGAGGGTTGGGTTACCAACCCAGCCCAAATGACTCGCTGGTGCTTGAACTATATAGCCCATCGGAAAACCGCTGGGTTAGAGGCTGGGCTTCATCGGTTGACTTCAACGCTAACAAGATTGCTTTCTATAACCACCTGCTCAACAATAAGGATGAAAAAAGTTCCACTAAGCTCGACTCAACATTCTTTACAGTTAACATCAATATTGATAATCCCATTTTCTTAGAAAACGGTTTCCGTTTTCGCTTTATTGGGTATGCTTCGCTTATGGAGAATGCCACTGTGCCCGGCTACAAAACCAACTCCGACCATTGGCATATTGATTTGGTTTACCTGAACAGGCTACGTAACTGGGACGACACCATATACAACGACATTGCGTTTCGCAAACCAATAAAATCGATGCTGAAGAACTACACATCGGTTCCATGGACACATTTTGCTGATGCTGAGGCTTCTGAAATTAAGAATCCCCGCGAGTTTTCTATTGTTTACAACAACCTTGGTCCCACCACATGGAACGTTACCCGCCGCTTTGCGGTTACCAACCTTTCAACCGGCAACGAGTACGCCTTTTCTGGAGGAGCCGAAAACATTTATGGGTATGAGGAATTCACATACACCCGACCATTCGACTACACCTTCACCTCTGCTTGGCCCGACTCCGCCAAATTCATGCTCAAAACTTTTCTCCAAACCGATTTTGATGAATCAACCAAGCACTTAAGGTACAACGACACGCTGGTTCACCAGCTCAACTTTTACAACTACTACGCCCTCGACGATGGTTCGGCCGAAAGCGGCTATGGCCTTTTTGGCGAGGGTACCATTAACGCCATGATTGCCCAAAAGTTTTACAGCTACAAGGCCGACAACCTGGTAGGCGTAATGATTTACTTTAACCGCAGCTACCAGGATGCCAATAACCAGCCCTTTAAAATATCCATTTGGGCCGATAACAATGGCAAACCGGGTGAACTACTCTACCAGAGAAGCACAACCCGCCCCCTATTTACCGATAGCCTGAACTGCTTTACCGTTTACCGTACCGACCCCGTTTCGATACCCGTTGGCAACTTCTACATAGGATGGCAGCAAAGTACCATTGAGTTTTTGAATGTTGGATTTGACCGCAACACAAATAGTCGGGAGAGGATTTTTCACACCCTACCCGGTTACTGGACAAACACCCAGTTTGAGGGAACTATAATGATCAGACCTATTTTTGGCAAGCTTTACCAAAATCCCACCACTGCACCTATATCTACTACCAGTAACATCAGGGTTTATCCGAATCCGGCAAGCGAAAAGATTTATATCGATGTTGGTAATGGAATTGCTGTAAATTCATACCAGCTAATTTCTATAACCGGTCAGGTAATTGAGTCTAAATCGGTTTATCAGAACGAACCTATCGATGTTGAACACATCCCAACAGGAATGTACCTACTAAAGGTGAACCTTGCCAACGGACAGTCCCTTACTTCCAAAGTGATTATTAAGCAATGAACCAAAATCGGCTGCTTGACCCCGACGATGATTTGGAAAACGGAACGGCGGAACAGGCCGACCTGTACGAACATTTCCGTATTGAGGTTGATAAGGGACAAACACCAACGCGAATCGATAAATTCCTTACCGATAAGATACGGAATGTGAGCCGCAACCGTATTCAGGGGGCTGCCGATGCGGGCAATATACTGGTTAACGGAAAGGCCGTTAAATCGTCGTACAAGGTAAAGCCGCTCGATACCATTTCCATTGTTCTGGCTTACCCACCCCGCGAAACCGATATCAAACCCGAGAATATCCCTATCGACATAGTTTATGAGGACGAAGCTTTACTTGTGGTGAACAAGCCTGCAGGAATGGTTGTGCATCCGGCACATGGTAACTTCACCGGAACATTAGTTAATGCCCTACTTTACCACCTGCGCGACGTTCCGCTCTTCAAGAGCGGCGAAGTAAGGCCCGGGCTGGTTCACCGTATCGACCGCAACACATCGGGGTTGCTGGTTATTGCCAAAACCGAGATGGCCATGAATCACCTGGCCCGGCAGTTCTTTGAGCGAAGCACTGACAGGCTATACATTGCGCTTGTATGGGGCGATATGGAAACCGATAGTGGAACGATTACCGGACATATAGGTCGTAGTATCCGTGACCGAAAAAAAATGCAGGTATTCCCCGATGGCGAGCAGGGGAAGCATGCTGTAACGCACTGGAAGGTTATTGAGCGATTTGGGTTTGTAACCCTTATTGAATGTAAGCTGGAAACTGGCCGTACGCACCAAATACGTGCCCACATGGAGTACATCAGGCATCCACTTTTCAGCGATGAGGTTTACGGAGGTGATAAAATCCTAAAGGGCAACCTAACCACAAAGTACAAGCAGTTTGTGGAGAACTGCTTTGAGCTATGCCCCCGCCATGCCCTGCACGCCAAAACGCTCGGGTTTACCCACCCACTCACCAACAAGAAAATGCACTTTGACTCGCAGCTACCATACGACATGTCTGCGCTAATTGAGAAATGGAGAGCATACGGCAAAGGGATTTAGTAAAGGTTTGAAATAATTCCATTTGCAGTTTAGATCTACCTTCTGATCAGCTAACATATTCTCAATTTTAATCAATGGCTTGTAAAACTAAACGAATTACCCGGTTCTACTTATCCGCTCCAGCTGACTGAAGTTAAGGATTTCAACCCTATTACCGCTTATATCAATAATTCCATCGTTCTTAAATTCCTTGATGGCGCGTATAACGCTCATAACCGAAACCCCAGTATATTCGGCCAAATCCTTACGGCTAAGGGTAAGGTTAAAGGGATTAGCCTTGTAAACCACTCTGGAGAGATAAAGGAGCGTATCGGCAAAACGGCCATTTATTTGCTTATGGGTGAGGCTTACCAGCCTGTCGTAGTTGTAAAGCGTACACTGATTAAGCTGGTTTACCACCTCGGCGGCAAATTCGCCATTCTCGTGAATAAGCTTTTCAAAAGCATGCCTGTCGATGGCGCATATGGTTGTATCGTCAAGCGCAGCTACGGAGTAGTCCAGAATCTGGTTCTTGAAAAGGAAGGGTAAACCAATCAAGCTGCCCACACCAAATATGCTCAAAATAAGGTTACTGCCATCGGGCAACTCCTTGTAAACCTTAACCATCCCGCTTTGCAAGTAAAGAATATGGGTATAAAAGTTCCCTTGCTTGGCAATCATCTCCCCCTTGCGGTACGATATTTCAGCCCTGTTGCTATTAGCAAAATCAAGCTGAGAGTCGCTCAGCTGCCTAAAACATTCCGACTTGTTATTGCAAAGCAGGCATGATTTTTTAGACTCAACCATCTGTTAATTAAATTACAATTCAAGAAACGGTGATGTAAATCATCGTTTTTATCAACATATGTTAATTGAAAACCTTTGCAAATTTAATCTTTTTACCCTAATATGTTACTGCTTTAATTATTTGTTAGTCAAATAACATGTCTACTTTTACATATCTATATATCTGTTTATTTTAATTCACAAAACAAACTACAAACCAATGAATATCAGAAATGTAGCAAACCTGTTTGTTTTACTTTTCCTGATTTGGTTGCTGCTTACCGGTACGTTTGAGCTTACAAGTCTACTATTGGGCTTGGCGCTTGCCGTTACTCTTGCCCTAATTTTCGGGAAGAATAGCAACGTTTTTGGGAGGTTTCGCATGACCCCTAAGGTGTTCGTTTACTCATTAATCTACCTTTTTGTGCTTAGCTGGGAGATAGTAAAATCGAACATCGATGTGGCGCTTAGGGTGTTAAACCCTAAACTTCCCATAAACCCAGGGATAGTAAAGGTTAAAACACGGCTTAAATCGCCCATAGGGCGGATGATTCTGGCAAACTCTATCACCCTGACTCCAGGTACACTTACCATTGACATGAAGGATGATGAGCTGTACATCCACTGGATTGATGTAAAAACGCTTGATACCGAAGAGGCAAGCCGGAAAATTCTGGGAAAATTCGAAAAGTTGCTGGAGGTGATTTATGGTTAACACCATTCTAATTATGGCAGGTGTGCTCATGGCCTTGGGCATCCTGCTGGCATTGCTCCGATTCATAAAGGGTCCCGATGTCACCGACCGAACCATTGCTTTTGATGTGATGACCGTGGCCTCAATATCGGTAATTGCTCTAATCTCCCACTTTGCCGGTAGAATTATCTATCTGGATGTGGCTCTGGTTTACGGCTTACTCAGCTTCCTGAGCGTAGTAGTAATAGGTAGGTATATCGAAAGGGGGTTGTGATGGAAATACGTGAACTTATAGGAGCATCGGTAACCCTTGTGGGTTCCATCTTCATATTTTTAGGTGGCCTTGGCATAGTTCGCATGCCTGACCTGTTCAACCGCATTCAGGCTGGTACCAAGGCGTCGACCCTGGGAACCATTCTTAGCCTAATTGGGCTAGCCATAGTAAATCCTGCCTGGATTTGGAAACTGCTAGTCATTATGTTCTTTGTGCTTATCACCAACCCGGTTTCATCGAACGTGATTTCGCGCGCAGCACACTTTAGGGGTACAAAAATGACCGATAAAACGGTTGCCGACCTCTTGGTGGAAAGCGAAAACAAACCTAAGGAGGAATAGCTATGAGTTTAATTCTTGCAATATTTCTAGGAGTAGTTATCCTTGTGCTGGCAGTAACTGCCATCTACCACAAGAACACAAAGGTGGCCATTATTGCCACTGGGGCAGTTGGGCTTTTTGCATCGGTACTGTACCTTTTACTTGCTGCACCCGATGTAGCACTAACCGAAGCATCGATAGGTAGTGGACTTTCCACGATTATTTTTTTTTACGTTTTAAACAAAATCCGACACTCCAATGATTAAGAAAGGAATACTACTGCTACTACTGGTTGGGTTTGTTGCTGTAATCGGCAGTTTACTCATCAACTTTACCGGGAGCAATGAGCTTAATCCGCTGGCGCGTTACTACGCAGAAAACGGGCCTGCCGAAGTGGGTGCAGCCAACCTGGTAACTGCCGTGGTAGTTACCTATCGTGGATTCGACACCCTAGGCGAGGTCACCATTTTGTTCATTGCTGCGGCAATTGTGGGCTTCTTTCTAAAAGTAATGAATGCCGATAATGGTAGGCCCAACAAGCTAAGGAAAACAAGCGAGATTCTGGAAACAGCGTCCACCCTGCTTGTGCCAACCATTTTCATGCTGGGTGTTTACATTTTTGTTAATGGGCACCTTACCCCTGGCGGAGGTTTTCAAGGTGGCGCTGTTATTGCCACAGGTGTTATGATGATAATACTTGCCCAACCCACCTCAAGGTTTAACCACAAGCTGATATCGGTTCTTGAATCGGTATCAGGGGTTGGATTTGTTGCAATGGGAATACTGGGCCTTATTCTGGCTAGCGGTTTCCTAAACAACGCTTTTTTACCACTGGGCAAACTCGGAAGCCTTTTAAGCGCAGGCGCCATTCCAATAATATATGTTTTCATTGGCATTAAGGTTGGCTCTGAGCTAACTGGCATACTCGATTCACTTAAGGAAAACCAAAACGAGATTTAGCTATGGCGCAATACCTTACACTTGAGTTTCTTGCCATGCTTATAGGCTTTATGCTGATAGTAGTTGGCTTATGGGGTATGATTACCCAGAAAAACCTGATAAAGATTGTAATTGGTTTCAGCCTGTTCGATACCGGCCTTAACATTGTGATTGTTAGCATGGCTTATATTAAAAACAGCACTGCACCAATTATCGATAAGGCTGTAGATGTGTCGCAAGCTGCAAGCAAAGTAGCAGACCCTGTGCCACAAGCGCTTGTTCTCACATCAATTGTAATTGGACTGGGCGTTACAGCCCTAATGCTTGCATATGTTTTGCGAATGTATAGGGAGAAAAAATCACTTGATATTAACTCATACACCGATTTGAAATGGTAAACCCAATACATATAGTTTCCATAGCGCTGGGAGTAGCTTTTGCGCTTGGATTTTTAGGTAAAAGGGAGAAGTTAGCCCTTGGGGTTGTTTACACCGCCCTGGCAGCCATGATTGCCATATCGGCAGGTTGGTTAAGCCATTTCTGGGGCAATGCAACAGAATCTGTTCAGATTTTTACCGGGGGATTTAAACCACCCTTTGCCATTAACCTGCAAATGGGCTTAGCCGAATCGATATTTACGCTTCTTATTAATACAGTTGGATTACTTGGCGCAATCTACCTGGCTAAAGAGCTATTGCAGGCTGGCAAAAACATGATGATTGTGTTTCTAGTACTAGTATTAGGCCTAAATGTAATGGTAATGACTCGCGACCTCTTCAACCTATTTGTTTTTATGGAGATACAGAGCATTGCCATTGCGGGTTTGGTAATACTTAACCCTGACCGTAAATCGATTCCGGCAGGTTTTAAGTATGTTATTGCCACCGGCTTAATCTCAGGACTGCTACTACTCGGAACAGTTTTCATTTACTACTTTGGTGGCACACTGAATATCGACTTTATAAGCCAGGCGTCGCTTTTATACGTTAAAGGTGGATATGTAGCAATTTTTCTAGTCCTACTATCCATTGTTTTGGAGCTAAAACCCTTCCCAGCCAATGGATGGGCGCTAGATGTGTATGAAGGAGCACATCCCGGAATTGGAGCTTTAATATCAGCGGCATCGGCCACTGCAGGAATTTTTGTTCTGGACAAGCTGATGGTGTTTGGAAATTTTACCCTTTTCAATGCCCTAAGCATAATCGGAGCCATAACCTTTATGGCATCAAACCTGCTTGGGATTAAACAAGAAAACACCAGGCGGCTTCTGGGCTACTCATCGGTAGGGCAAATTGGTTTAATTATGACCATAATAGGGTTAAAGCCTTACCTTGGTGAGAATACAAAGTTCATTGCATTGGCCATCCTCCTCTCGCATTACCTGGCTAAAGCTGGTTTGTTTTGGCTTGCAGGCATTGTAAATGTGGATAAGTTAAAGGATTGGGGTGCAATTAGAGGCCATCGAATCTACCTTTTCCTGATGGGAACTTTTATTTTTACACTGGTTGGATTCCCTCCATTCCCATCGTTTTTTGGGAAATGGCAACTGGTAATGCAACTGGCAAGTAACCACCATTTCTGGTTACTAGCAATAATTCTGCTTGGGTCGCTCTTTGAAGGGGTTTACCTGTTCCGGTGGTTGGGTTATGCAATCAAATGGGACGAGGTAGAACAGAATTACCCTAAAATCAAACTACATCAGTTTATACCTACTGCATTATTTGCTGGATTGACATACGCTTTAGGATTTTATTTTGGAGAGATTACAGGTTACAAATCTACCTTTATATATATGGCTACCGCATTCATTGCGTTCCTTTATATAGTTGACTTTTTACCTGTTTACATCAAAAACACCTTAGCCATTGGAGCAATGGTGTTGTACTACTTTTCACATCAAGATACATTCCATGGGTTAACCAGTATCTTCTTTATAATATTTGTAATTGGCGGTATAATTACTCTCCTGGCCGGCTATGCTTTTAAGGGTAAACGTACTGGATTTTACCCGCTTGTAATGATGATGTTTGCAGGATTAATAGGTCTTCTCGAGGCTAAAACCACACTGGAATTCTTCTTTGCCTGGGAGTTAATGACAGCTGGGTCGTACTTCCTGATTATCAGGGGCAAAAAATCGATGGAGCATGCATTAAGTTACATTCTTTTCTCGGTTGGAGGAGCCTACTTAATCCTGGCTGGTTTTAGCATTGCACAGCTAGGCCATACTGGTATGGGGCTTGAAATATTAAAGGACATACATTACTATGCTCCTATTGCATTTACCCTAATGGCAATAGGTTTCATGACCAAACTTGCGTCAATAGGCCTTCATATTTGGTTACCAGGCGCGCACGCCGAGGCCGAGGCCGATGTATCACCAATGGTTTCGGCAATTCTCCTGAAAGCCGGAGTGTTAGGATTGGTAATGCTATTCCTAAGCATGGGGCCACAAAAACTATTTGGCATCGATGTCCTTTATGCGCTAAGCTGGGTAGGTGTTCTTACCGCTCTTATGGGTAATATGATGGCGGCATTCCAGGAAGACGCTAAAAGGCTATTAGCATATTCAAGCATAGGTGTACTGGGATATGCACTTTTTGGTTTAACCATGATGTCGCACCTTGGTTGGTTAGCATCCCTTTCAATTGTGGTCACACACTTCATGTTCAAATCCTTACTATTCTTAGCAATTGGAGGTGTTGTAATGCGAACCAAAACCAAGTATATGTATCAAATGGGTGGTTTGATCAAGCAAATGCCTTTTTCGTTTGTATCGGTACTGATTGGTATCATAGTAATTGCGGGATTGCCACCCTTAACAGGTTTTGGCGGTAAATGGTTAATGTTCAACGCCATCATGCAAAACGGATGGTACTTTCAGGCCGGAATTGCTTTTTTTGCAGGGGTAATCTCGTTCCTGTACTGTTTTAGGCTTATTCACACTATCTTTTTGGGGCAACCCAAGGATGAACTCCGAAACGTAAAGGAAGCTCCTTTTTGGATGCTTGTTCCTCAATATATAATAATTACAGTACTATTGGTTCTTTCAGCGCTACCAAACTCAATGCTAAAACCAATTGGGCAAATTCTGTTAAACTACTTCCCTGAAGGTGCATTGGTTTGGCATGGGCAATTAGCTATTGGACCATTTGGGTATTGGAATGGTAAACTTATACTAGCCATAGTGGTGCTTATCTTTGGTGCCGTCTTTGCATGGCTGTACATCATAAACCGGAAAGCCCAAAAGGTAAAGCAGTTCAATATTGTATATTCTGCTGAACGTCCATTCCGCCCTGAAACCACCCATTTTGCATATAACTTTTACGCACCCTATAAAAAGGCCGTTGGATTCCTAGTAGCTCCGGGTATAACCAACTTTTGGGATGCTGTTGGCGAAGGCGCACATGCTATAGCCGATAAAATCAGGAGCATCTACAATGGTAATGGACAAACTTACCTAGTTCACATCCTAGGGTTTACTGTAATAGTTTACATCTTAATTAACGGAGGATTCTAAATGGAATTTGGAATTAAACAAATACTATACTTGCTGCTAACCCTTTTTATAGTTTTAAATTACGGGCTAATTCTTCAGGGCATTATGCCCAAAATAGCAGCAAGAGTTGGGAGACGTTATGGTATAAGATGGTATCAACCATACCTCGACTTAATAAAGAATCATGCCAAAAGGAGCAAAATTACACATGGTGTAATGTACTACTTAGGCCCAGTTTTTAGACTTACCGGAGGAATTGGACTTCTTTTTTTCCTTCCTGTAATATATGGTTCCCCTATGTTTGATAATCTATCGTTTGCTGGGGACCTTACCCTTGTTCTTTTCTTTCAATTCTTTGGTGTATTGGGTATGGCCTTAGGGGCAGGTGAAGGTGGACATCCATATTCGGCAATTGGGGTTTCCAGAGGTCTTTCGCAGGTTACTGCACTTGAGCTACCTCTTACCCTGGGAGTAATATCAATAGCCATGCAGTACCATACCCTCAATATTAGCGATATTGTTGCAGCGCAACAAGGCGGTATATTGAACTGGACCATTTTTACTAATCCCTTTGCCGGTGCCGCTCTAATGCTCACCTTTTTAGGTTCCATGGGACGTGCTCCCTTTGATGTTGTTTTAGCGCCACAGGAAATTCCTATTGGCCCACCCACAGAGTACCATTCTGGATTTCTAGGTGTGCTGCAGCTTAACCGAGCTATTTTCCCTGTGGCAAAACTAATCCTATTCATGAACTTACTGTATGGAGGTGCAACCAGTTGGCCCGAGCTATTCATTAAAACCTTTTTCATATACCTATGGTCAATTTTTGTTGGGGTTGCCTTTCCCCGCTTCAGGGTTGACCAAAGCGTTCGCTGGTTCTTAGGCGTTCCACTACTTTTTGGAATTATAGCCATTCTTTTAATCTGATTATGAAATAAGTAATATCACTATAACCATGAGTAAAAGTGATTTAGAGAAAAGGACAGTAATGTCGCCCGATGGGGAACCAATAGAGATAAATCCGCTTCAGGACTACTTTTGCGACGCTCGTCCAAAAGTTCACGAACCGGTACTTCCCATATTTGAAAAATTTTTGAACTGGGCCCGCTCGGAATCGTTATGGGTGTTAGGCTTTGGTACCGGTTGCGGTGCCATTGAGATGCGTCCGCTCATGACCCCACGGTTCGATGCGTACCGTTTTGGCATACAGTGGCGCCCCACACCCCGTCAATCGTCGGTATTCATTATATCAGGATATCTTTCCGTTAAAACCCTGAAAAGGGTTATCCGCAGCTACGAGCAGATGCAAAATCCAAAGTTTGTTATTGCTCTAGGTAGTTGCACAATAAACGGCGGAATGTATTGGGACAGCTACAATACCATCAAAAGACTCGACCATTACTTACCGGTTGATGTTTATATTGCAGGCTGCATGCCACGCCCCGAAGCTATTCTGGCTGGGTTTGAGAAGCTGAAAGAGCTTATTCGCCAGGGCAAGGGTGAAGGGGCAAACCTTTATGCCAAAAACTTTGATTGGTACAAGGCAAATCAGAAAAAGATAATTAAGGATTGGGATATACCCGATTATAACTGGTAAAAGTTACGACCATGAACACACTACTTGATAACATAAAAACCGTTTTCCCTAATGCCGAAGTGTGGACACAGCGTAAAGGGCTCTACCACATGAGCATTCCAAAGGAACAACTGGTAACACTGGTTACTCACCTCAAGGAGGTTGAAGGCTACCTTCATCTGGTTCAGCTTACTGCCGTGGATTGGATTGAAAAAAATCAATTCCAGCTCACCTACATCCTGAACAATCCAAACAAAAGGATTGATATAATGGTTAAAACTTTTATTCCTAGGGATAATCCCACGATGGAAACCATTCATCACCTTTGGGAACAAGCTGCAACCTACCAGCGTGAGCTCCGCGAAATGTTTGGTATTGACTTTCCCGGTAGCCCAAGGGTTGATAAACCCTTTATACTGGAGGGTTGGGATAATATCCCACCCTACCGCCGCGACTTTGATACCAAGAAGTACGCAGAGGAAACCTACTTCCCTCGTCCGGGAAGGGAAACTCATGATCCAAAGGAGTATATGAAGAAAAAACTTTACCCCGATGAAATTTAGCAAACTGTTCAAGATAAACGAGGATAGAAGCCTTTACCCACCGCTTAACAGCGAGGGCAAGGTAGATATTGACCTTAGCTCACATAAGTATGTGAAGCTATGGCATGGCCCACAACACCCGGGCATAACAGGGAACATGTCGCTTGAACTAACCCTTTTAGGCGACGAGATTATGGATTGCGAAACCCACGTAGGATACCTACACCGCGGTTTTGAGAAGCTGATGGAGCGCCGCAAATGGATTCAGTGCTTCCCCATTGTTTGCCGAATTACCGTTCCTGAACCCGACTTCAACGAGTACTGTTTTGCTGCTGGGGTTGAGGAGTTGGCTGGGATTGAGATTCCTGAAACAGCCCAATGGCTTAGAACTCTTACATTGGAAATGGCACGCCTGCAAAGCTACCTGATGTGGATAGGCGGACAAGCTGGCTCGCTGGGAATGGGAATAATTGGACAATGGAGCAACTACTGCCGTGACCTGGTTCTCGACCGCTTTGAGGAACTTACCGGTGGACGTATATATCACATGTATATCATACCCGGAGGAGTTCGAGGACTTTTGCCCGATGGATTTGAAGCACGCATGGAGGAAACCCTCAAAACAATTGAGGAGTTTATGGTTGATATTGACAGGGTGATGTTCAACAATGCTGTTTTCAAGAAACGCACTGTTGGTATGGGATATATCGACCCAAAATGGATTTACCAGTTTGGCATTACCGGCCCTAACGCGCGTGCGGCCGGCATCCCCGATGATGTTCGTAAAAAGTACCCTTACCTGAAATACCCCGAGCTCGACTTTGAACCCGTTGTGGGGAAGGATTCCGATATCTATACCCGAGCCGATGTCCGCCGTCGCGACCTGCTTCTTTCGGTTGACCTCATCCGCCAAATCCTGGCCAAAATGCCAAAAGATGGCGATTTTAAGGCATCCACTCCCAATGTGCTTCACTGGCAAATACCAGCAGGTGAAACCTTTATCCGTTCCGAATGTACACGCGGCGAGTTTGCCTACTACATTGTTTCCGATGGCAGCGAGTACCCCCGCCGTATTAATGTTCGCGGGCCAAGCTACACCCATGCCGTTGCATTGCTTGAAAAAATGATAATCAATACCAACCTTGCCGATGTGGCTGGCCTTATGACCTCGTTGCACACCTATCCACCTGAAATTGAAAGGTAATTTATTGAAATGTAAGTAAAGTATGGCACGAATAAAAGATATCATAAGCCCCTTTACCGCATGGAAAAATGTGGTTAAAGAGCCTGTAACCATTAAGGAACCCCTCAAGAGAGAGGCTGCACCCAGATACAGGGGTTTCCACAAGAACGATGTTGATACCTGCATAGGGTGCGGAACATGCGAGTCAATATGCCAGAATGCAGCAATCGATATGGTTCCGGTTGAGGGCATTGAGACAAAAAATGGTGATAGCGGGTTAAGACCCCGTATCGACTATGGCCGCTGTTGCTGGTGCGCCCTTTGCGTTGATGTTTGCACCACAGGCTCACTGTCCATGTCGAATCACTTCAAGTGGGTCGATTCCGATCCAGATGTATTCCGGTTTATTCCCGGGGTCGACATAAAAGAATGGGACGACGAACCCAATGGCTACAAAAAACCTGGGCCAAACTACGAGCTCTACAGCAAGGAGCGCGTTCATATGCCCGAACTTAAACCCGAGGAACGCGACAAGTCGTTCATTGAAATTGTTCGCGGATATTCCAGGGAACAGGCCATAAAGGAAGCTGACCGCTGCGTAGAATGTGGAATTTGCGTTGCAACCTGCCCAGCACACATGGGAATTCCTGAATACATTAAAGCAATACGTAACGACGACCTGAACGAAGGGTTACGCATCCTCTACGACACCAACCCGCTGCCAGAGGTTTGCGGCCGCATTTGTACACACAAGTGCGAAACTGTTTGCTCCGTGGGGCATCAGGGCGACCCACTCTCCATACGCTGGCTTAAACGCTACATTGCCGACCAGCAACCCGCGGAGAATTACAAACAAATTCTGGAAACCGAGAACATCAGCAAGAATGGGAAGCGGATAGCCATTATTGGAGCCGGACCTGCCGGCCTATCGGCTGCCCATTACCTTGCCCTAATGGGCTATGAGTGCACCATTTTCGAGAAATTACCGTTGCCCGGCGGAATGATGCGCTATGGAATTCCTGAGTACCGTCTACCCTACGATGCCCTTGACAAGGACATTGATTATATCAAATCGCTGGGCGTTGAAATCCGGTGCAATACTACCGTGGGTAAGGATATCACTCTGGAGGAACTGCACAACCAGTTCGACGCTGTGTTTACCGGAACAGGCTTACACCTTGGTCGTAGCACCCGCATTCCCGGTACTGACCATCCCCATGTTTACCAGGCTGTTGACCTGCTCCGCGATGTAACCATGGGCAAGGAAATTCCTGCTGCCCCGAGTATTGTGGTTATTGGTGGCGGTAACGTAGCCATGGATATCACCCGAACACTTGCCCGAATCCAGAACCAGAGGTATGGCAAGGTGAATATCATAACCACCTCGCTGGAATCGGAAAATGAGATGCCAGCTGACCGCGAGGAAGTTGTTGAGGCCCGCGAGGAAGGTGCCACAATCATTCCCGGATGGGGACCCGTTAAAATCGAAATTGAAAACAACAAAATAAAAGGCTTACACGTAGTTAAGTGCGTTTCAGTGTTCGATGAGAATCGCCGTTTCAACCCCAAGTTTGATGACACCCAAACCGATTTCTTTGCCGGCGAAATGGTGGTTGAGTCCATTGGACAGGGAATGGATTTAAGCTACCTACCCGAGAGCATCAAGGATAATCTTAAACTCGACAGCCGCGGACGAATAGTAGTTAATGACTACTTCCAGTCAAGCGTCGAATGGCTCTTTGTGGGTGGCGATATCATTCAGGGCCCCGATGTTATACATGGTATTGCAAACGGCCATAAAGCAGCCATTGGAATCGATAGGTTCCTGGGTACCAAAAAGTAAAAGAGGTCAATCAACTTAAACTTAAAACGATATGGCAGACCTATCAACCACATACATGGGCTTCAAGCTGAAGAACCCATACATTGCATCGAGCTCTGGACTTACCGACTCGGTTGAAAAAGCAGCCCTGCTCCAGAAACATGGATTTGCCGCCATTGTGGTTAAATCGCTCTTTGAAGAGCAAATCATGATGGATGTTGATGCCCAACGCATGAACAACATGTTCAACTCCTACAGCGAAGCCGAGGACTACATTGCATACTACACCCGCAAGCATGCCCTTAGCAACTATGTTGAACTAATTGATGGCATGAAGCAAAAGCTAAGTATACCGGTAATTGCAAGCATCAACTGTAGTAGCGCCGATAGCTGGATTGACTTTGCAGGCGATATTCAAGCCGCCGGTGCCGATGCCATTGAACTCAACATGTTTATAATGCCTTCGGATGTTAAGATGAAAGGCGATGAGATTGAGAAAATTTACATCGATGTTGCCCGCAAGGTAGCACAAACACTATCGGTTCCCGTTGCCATGAAAATACATCACTACTTTTCAGGCATGGCAAACTTTGCCGTGGAACTATCCCGGACCGGAATTAAGGCACTTGTCCTTTTCAACCGGTTTTACCAGCCCGATGTAGACTTGAACACCCTTAAGGTTACCTCAGGCAGCATACTCAGCCATCCCGATGAAAATGCAGAGGTTCGCCGATGGCTTTCCATTCTTTCAGGGCGAGTTGCATGCAACCTGGCAGCCTCAACCGGCATACACGACTGGCAAACAGCGGTCAAGAATATCCTCTTGGGGGCCAATGCGGTTCAGGTGGCTTCGGCTATGTACAAATCGGGCCCCGAGATACTTGAACCATGGATTGAGGAAACCAGTAAATGGCTAGATGCCAATGATTTTGAATCCATTAATTCCATTACTGGCAAGCTACGCCAAGCCGATAGCATAAAACCGCTGGCATACGAGAGAGCACAGTTCATGCGTTACTTCTCCGATGCCCGATAAAAACAAAAGATTACTTCAAAAAGAGTCGCAGTTTCCGCCTGCGACTCTTTTATTTTTGCCAAAATTCTTGCAGCTTTGCAATGAATTTAAAACACTATGAACACAAAGCTCAACATCGCCATAATGGCTGGAGGTAACTCATCGGAGGCCAACATATCCATGCGTAGCGCCACCCAGATTGCCGGTTGGCTCGACCCCGAACAATTCAATGCATACAAAATACTCGTAAAAGGTACTACCTGGACACTTGAACACCCCCAGAAAGGTCAAATACCTGTCAATAAAAACGATTTCACCGTTGATATTGATGGACAAAAACTATCGTTCCACTGCGCCCTGATAGCCATACATGGCACTCCCGGCGAGAACGGACTGCTTCAGGCATACTTTGAGATGCTTCAAATTCCCTACACCACAGGAGGAGTTATGAACTCTTCCGTTACCTTTAACAAGTATTACTGCAAGGAGTTAGTTCGCGAAACAGGAGTTAACCTCGCAAAGGGATTGCTGCTCAGGCGCGGTCAAAAAGTAGATGCGCAAGCAATTCTGGACACTTTGGGATTACCCATTTTTGTCAAACCCAATGAGAGCGGCAGCAGCTACGGAGTAAGCAAGGTTAAGCAGGCCTCTGACTTAATGCCCGCCATTGAAAAAGCATTTGCCGAAGATAAAACCATTATACTGGAGGAGTTCATACCCGGCCGAGAATTCACCTGCGGTGTTTTCAAATACCAGAATGGAGAAATGATTATGCCCGTAACCGAGATAGTCCCTGAAACCGAGTTTTTCGATTACGAGGCAAAATACCGAAACAAGTCGAAGGAGATTACCCCTGCCCCAATCCCAGAATCGTTAACCAGTGCCATACAACAATTCACATCAAAGATATACGATCGATTGCAATGCCACGGTGTGGTTCGTGTGGATTATATTGTTAATAATGACAAAATCTATTTCCTTGAGATAAATACCGTGCCCGGCATGAGCGAGGCAAGTATTATCCCCCAGCAGGTTAAGGCCATGGGTGGGAACATGCGCCAATTCTTCACACTGGTCATCTACGATGCCCTTAATCGTAGCAGGGAGTAGCGAAGGCTAGCTGTTTCGTAACTTTACCACATGGGCGGTAACACCAACCGCAATTAACAGTAGTATTAACCGGATGACGTTGCCAACATCAAGTGTTGCAACACTTGTAAGTATAGATGCCCAGAGCAATCCTAAAGTATACCATTTCACTCGTCGGGGAATTGACCGGCGTTCAATGTAATCGTGTATGTATTTCCCGAAAAGCCGATGGTTTATTAACCACCGGTAAAGCCTCCCCGAGCTCCGGATGAACAGAAATGCGCTAAGCAGCATAAAGGGTGTTGTGGGTAGTAATGGTAAAAAGATGCCCAACACTCCCAACCCAAATGATACTATGCCGAATATCACAAACAAAGCCCTTATCGCAGGGCTTTTCGCTTTTCTTGCTTTATTTAATTCCAAGTTAGTGCCCGTTTAAAACTTATGCCATGCAAAGATAGCAATTGTGTTCAGGCGCAACTGGCTAATTAAGTTAAATGATAATTATTTTGATTATTCTAGCTTATTGCCATACGGGCAGGTACCCTAGGCACAAAATAACTCTATCCATTGGACTTTCCTCCCTTGTGGCTACCATCGCAAAAGGGTTTATTGCGCGATAACCCACAGGTGCATAGGAAAACTTCCTTGGAGTTATCGGGTATAAGACTTTCACCATCGAGGTTAACAATAAAGAAGCGCCCCTCAACCCTAATTGGGCCTCCTTTGCTTAGATGCAGCTTTGCTGCAATTTTTTTTGGCTGGTTCATTTTGCTACTCTCTATCACGGAATCCTTTTTTGAAATGTGTGCCATCGCAAAATGGCTGGCTGTTTGAATGACCGCAGCGGCAAATGGAAACCATTTTCATTGACTTAACCTCCTTGCCATCGGCATCAATAATTTGAAAATCGCCTGAAACCAACAATGGGCCATTGGGCATTACCTGAATCTTTACCGGCGTAACCTCAAACGCCTCAACCTCCTCGGGAGTAAATTCCCGAACACATTTGTGCGAACGCTCTTGCTTATTTTTTTCAGGATCGTTCCACATAAAGGTAAGTGCGTTTGTTGGGCACTCATTCACAATCTCAATAATTCGCTCTGTGCTGGCACCGTTCATGTTAACCCAAGGTCGTTTACGGGGGTTAAACACTGAGAGCAGCTTAGTGTAGCAAATGGAAGCATGAACACACTCCCCTGGTCGCCAGAACACAGTGATTTCGTCGTTGGAATATTTTCTGTTATCGCTTTCCATGTTTGCAATTTACAAAAACCAACGCAAAACGGCAACACTTTGTTCAAAAACCAACCCAAGGTGATACATAATGGATAAATGTGTTCACAATAAACCACTAAGGCAAGCAACCCGCTACCAAGAAACAAATACAAAGCTAATATCAAAACAAGGGACGATTCCTGATAAGAATTTTAAACCTACAACCATTTAACAAAATACTTATTTTTTACATCACACCCCCTGTTTATTTTTATACATATTAAATATTTTTATTTTTTCTGCATACATACCCCTATTTTTTATATATCTAAACTATTTATTTTGATTTTTTTTCTTATATTTGCCCTTGAAAAACATACCACACTATGCCAAAACTAAGATTTAGAGCATTCGGTGAAGCAACTAATCGCATCCCGGTTGACATGAACGGCGAGGGCAAAGCAGAATCGCTTGTCGATATCTTTGCCATCAATGTATTCGATAGGCCTAAAATGAAGAAGTACCTATCGGAAGAAGCTTATGAGAGTATTATCACCTCCATTGATGAGGGTAAAAAGATTGACCGTAAGATTGCCGGTCAGGTCGCCTCGGCCATGAAGGCCTGGGCTATTGAGCGTGGGGCAACCCACTACACACACTGGTTCCATCCGCTAAACGGATCCACCGCCGAAAAGCATGACGCATTCCTCTCAATTGATATCAAAGGTCAACCCATTGAGGTTTTTAAAGGCGATATGCTTGTTCAGCAAGAACCCGATGCTTCAAGTTTTCCAAGCGGGGGCATCCGTAATACTTTTGAGGCCCGTGGATACACCGCTTGGGATCCAACCTCACCAGCCTTTATACTAGAGAATACCCTATGTATTCCCACTGTGTTTGTTTCGTATACCGGGGAGGCACTCGACTTTAAAACACCATTGCTCAAATCGCTTGCACTACTCGATAAGGCAGCCCTTTCGGTGCTGGAGTACTTTGATAAGGATGCCCGTAAAGTTTATGCCACGCTTGGCTGGGAGCAGGAGTATTTTCTGATTGATGAATCGCTGTATAACGCCCGGCCCGACCTTGCATTGTGTGGCAGAACGCTTATGGGACACGCTGCAGCTAAGGATCAACAGCTTGAGGACCATTACTTTGGTTCAATTCCCGCAAGGGTTTCCGCCTTTATGCGTCATTTTGAGGTTGAAGCACTTAAGCTTGGCATACCTATTAAAACCCGCCATAACGAGGTGGCGCCAAACCAGTTTGAGTGCGCACCCATTTTTGAGGAGGCCAACCTGGCTGTCGATCACAACCAGCTTATCATGTCGCTGATGGATCGCATTGCTCGTCAGCACGGCTTCCGTGTTCTATTTCACGAGAAACCCTTCAAGGGGATAAATGGTTCAGGCAAGCATAACAACTGGTCAATGATGACCGATACTGGGACTAACCTGCTTTCACCGGGCAAAACACCAAAGAACAACCTACAATTCCTGACCTTCCTGATCAATACCATTAAAGCCGTACATGACCACTCCGCATTACTTTTGGGTAGTATAGCATCGGAACCAAACTCCCACCGACTTGGTGCGCACGAGGCACCGCCAGCCATCATGTCAGTGTTCATCGGCAAAACCCTAAGTGCCGTGCTCGACGAGCTGGAGCAAAAGGTGACAGACCAAAAAATGACTCCCGACGAAAAGACCGAACTCAAACTGGAAATCATTGGTAAAATCCCGGAAATCCTTTTAGACAATACCGACCGCAACCGTACATCGCCATTTGCCTTTACCGGAAACCGATTCGAGTTTCGCGCTGTAGGCTCCTCGGGCAGTTGCGCATCTCCAATGATTGTGCTTAACACAGCCGTGGCCAATCAGCTCATGAAGTTCAAAGATGAGGTTGATAAGGTAATTGCCAAAGGAATTAAAAAGGACGAAGCCATAATCCAGTGCCTGCGCAAGGTGATTATTGAGTCAAAAAAGATTCGCTTTGAGGGCAACGGTTACAGCCAGGAATGGGTTGACGAGGCAGCACGCAGAGGGCTTCCTAACATCAGCAACCCACTGGAGGCATTCAAGACTTTCCTGCTCGACTCCTCTGTAAAACTCCTCACCGGTAACGGAATACTAACAAAACGCGAGCTTGAAGCACGGTACGAAATAAGGAACGAGATCTTTGTAAAAAAGGTACAAATTGAAGCCCGCGTGATTGGCGATTTAGCTATCAACCATATTATCCCCACTGCCATTGCATACCAAAACACCTTAATTAGCAACGTTAAGGGATTAAAGGAGCTTTTCCCAAATGAATGGGAAAAACTGGCCGATCATCAGCATGCTTTAATCCTGGAAATTTCTGAACATATCCATGCCATAAGTCATCAGGTTAACGAGATGATTGAACGCCGAAAGGAAGCCAACCAGGTTGAAGATATTGTTGAAAAAGCCCACTTGTACGGGAAAAACGTTAAACCCTATATTGAAAGCATTCGCACGCATATCGATAAGCTGGAAATGATTGTTGACGATGAGATGTGGCCTTTGCCCAAGTATAGGGAGATGCTATTCATTCGGTAATAGCATTCAACTGCTAAAACTTTTTTGTTTTCCATACGCCCCGCTCTTTAAAGCGGGGCGTACTTAATTGCACATGTAGTTTTGACACTCTTGTGATTGAATGATTAATGTATTTGGATACTAACCCTAATCAACATTAAATAAGGTCATCCTTTTAAATGGGCGAGCAAAGTAAGCATCTACCCTACTAAGCCGAAAAACCATTGTGAATAAGTTATAATAAAAAAATAGCCCTTGCGTTACTACTTAATTGGCATTTACTTATATTTACCATAATTTTGTGACTAAAACCTTTAAAGCACAATGAAGCGACTACTTCTTATTGCATTGGGATTAGTTTACCTAACCTCAGGAAACATTTCGGCTCAACCCACTAAAAAGTTAGAGAAAGCCGATGCGCTATACAATGCCGGTGCATACTTTGATGCGATTGCCCTTTACCGCGACGATATCGACAAGATTAAAGATAAAAAGGAACTTTCCCTCTACCTTTTTAAAATAGGAAACTGTTTTAGACAAATAGGAGAACCCCGCCAGGCCGAGCAGTGGTACGAAAAAGCCATTCGAAGGGAATGCCCAAACCCTAAGGTTTACTACTACTACGCTGAAATGCTGAAGATGAATGAAAAGTACGACCTTGCCATTGAACAGTACCAAAAGTACAAAGTTCTTGTCCCTAACGATCCCCTTGCCGAGGTCGGAATACAATCGTGTGAACTTGCCAAGCAGTGGATTGCCACACCGGCTGGTTATGAAATAACCAACATGCGCGCCATTAACTCAAAGTTTAGCGATTTCTCACCAGCATACGCTTCAACCGACTACAATATTCTATACCTTACCAGCTCCCGCAACGGTACTATCGGAAACAAGACAAGCGCCGTAACCGGCGAGAATTTTTCCGACATTTTTATCACTGAGCTCGACAATAAAGGGGTTTGGAGTGCCCCAAAACCTCTGGATGAAACCATAAACTCGCAATTCGACGAGGGCACCCCCTCATTAACTCCCGATGGCAACAACTTGTTTTTTACCCGTTGTAAGGTTAGCAAGCGTAACAAGCTTGGATGCCAGATACTTTACGCCAAGCAAAGCGACCAAGGTTGGCTTACCCCTAAAGAGTTGGAACTGGCTGCCGATAGTATGATTGTTGCCCATCCAGCCATTTCGGCCGATGGAACTGAACTTTACTTTGTAAGTAACATTCCCGGAGGAAACGGGGGACTCGATATTTGGAAAATTACCCGCGAAGCGGGTTCCGAAGAGTGGAGCGCGCCTATTAACCTTGGCCCACAAATCAACACTCCCGGAAACGAGATGTTTCCATACATTCATCCCGATGGCACCCTTTACTTCTCTTCCGATGGACATCCTGGCATGGGCGGCCTCGACATATTTAAGGCAAAGAAAAACGATGAAGGCCAATGGGTAATAGAGAACATGCGCTACCCCGTAAACTCAACTGCCGATGACTTTGGTATTATTTTCGAAAAGGAACGCGAAGCTGGCTTCTTCTCCTCACGGCGTAACGGTGGCCGTGGAGCTGACGATATCTACATGTTCTACCTCCCGCCTATAAACTTTAACATGATAGGCAAGGTAATGGATGAAAAAACAAGAACTACAATCACCGATGCTACCGTTAAACTGGTTGGCAGCGATGGCACCATTGCAACCATGCAGACCCAGAGCGATGGTTCATTCAGGTTTAACCTTGTCCCCAACACCGATTACGTAATTGTTGCTTCAAAGAAGGGATACCTAAACAGTAAGGCGAAGGAAACCACTAAGGGGTTAACCAAGAGCCAGGATTTTAACGTTTCAATAGCCTTAACCTCAACCGCTAAGCCAATTGAAATACCCAACATTTTCTACGATTACGACAAGTGGGAACTTCGTCCCGAGTCAAAAGAAGCGCTTGATAACCTTATCCAGATACTGAACGACAACCCCAACATAACCATAGAGCTGGCATCGCATACCGACAGTAGGGGCTCTCAGGAGTATAACTATGAGCTATCGCAAAAGCGTGCTCAGGCGGTAGTAAACTATTTGATTGAAAACGGCATAGCAACCGATAGGTTGAAAGCCAAAGGCTACGCCCAAACCCAACCAAAGGTTGTTGACGATAACCTTGCTGCCCAATACCCATTCCTAACACCAGGAACTGTTCTTGATAAGAAATTTATCGACTCCTTAACCAGTGAGGATCAAAAAGAAACAGTTCATCAAATCAACCGAAGAACTGAGTTTAGGGTGCTTAGGGAAGATTATCAAGGAAAGTAATATTTCAACCCCGGTTTCTACCGGGGTTTATTTTCCCTAGGTAAACACGCTGGCACTAAATTTGTCATCACTTTATTACTTTTCAAACATTTTGTTAGTTTTGC
>ERZ795052.369-NODE-369-length-68606-cov-19.540765_pt1 | contig 68606 bp, 53 predicted proteins | sample MGYA00375136_ERZ795052 | MGnify/ENA primary metagenome ERZ795052 (study PRJEB30181, sample SAMN05720156) | activated sludge metagenome | isolation source: Anaerobic digester | place: Japan | collected 2015-05-26 ...
ACAAGTCGCCAAATCGCAAATATTAAAAATATTTTTTTGAAACGGCACTAGATAGAACTGAAGCATCGCATCGAGAGATAATGGTGGCTCCAGTGGCGGAAGGTCTGTCATCCGCGCCAACTCAGGTATTCCGAGCTTCCTTGCAGCGTTGATCGTGTCCTTCAAGATGAAATTTCGGACGGTCTCAAGGAATAGGTTTTCAGGCAAGAGAGCAGACTCTCCGGCATATGCTGCCGCAACAATGGGTTCACCGCACATTTCTGACCATTGAACTATTTGTGGTGCAGGATTACCGGGCGGACGCGGCAGGTCAATCTCGACATAGGGCTCCTCAATGGCTTGATGATTCTGGTACCTCTGAAACTTGAACAGAGCTTCTGCGAGGTCTGAGCCAAACCAGACCCTTGGGTCCGAGTAAGTAGCGTAGTAGCTGCCAGTGGCCTTATTGTAGGATAGTCCTACAATGGGCCTGCCATCGGTATCGAGAACGAACTTTGGGGGCCTTCCCCGTTTACGATTCTTAAGTGTTTTCAACATCATAGTGCTCCGTATGATCGTGTTTATGGAACACCATTACGCCAGAAATGGTTTCGCTTTTCAAGCGAGAAAAAGTTTGCAGAAAACAGCTAAGTCCGCTTAGGGAAAGGGTTTAGGATTAGGCGGAAATGGGAAACACCTGCAAGGGAATAAATATAAGAATAAATATAAGACGGGCTTTGTGAAAACTTAAGTCCCTGCAAATAAAGGACTTAAGGCAATGGAGGCGGGGGGATTCGAACCCCCGTCCCGTGACATTTCGGGCCGGGCGTCTACATGTTTAGTCGTTCTATTGCGTTTTCGCGCCGGCGGCGGCCAAACGACAGGCTTCCGCCATTGCTATTTCGCAATTGATTTCGCCTCTGCGTCGCGAACACCCGCAGCGACTATCCCGCTGTTTGACGCCCATGACCAACCCGCAGGAGGAGGTCAATCAGGACGGGCCGCCCTTAGGCAGCCATGGCGTAATTGTATTCGCCAAGTAAATTTAAGTGTCGGATTTTTAACCAGGCCAACCGACGTCCTGGACATGCAACCCGACCGTCTACCTGTCCGGTCGAAGCCATTCGCCCCCATCTTCACTTTCTAAAGATCTCACATGGATTATACGAATCCGGTTCGCGGCGGGCAACTGAATTCCGAAGCCGCAAAATTAATCGGCTTTGCGCCCTAATCGCTGTTCTTGACCACCTTGACACACGGCTCGGCCAAATTAGACAGGACCGTATCCACGATGTTTTCGGCGGCTCTGGCATTGACGAGTCGGCCTGCGGCGGCCTTCAGGGCCTGCAAACGTTCCGGGCTGCCCAGGATCGCATCCACCTTGAAACCCAGCGTCGATCTGGACGTCGGCGCAACCGCCGCCCCGTTTTCCAGCAGGAAGACGGAATTGTAGACTTCCTGGCCGGGTATCGGGTCCCAGATGACCATCGGCAGTCCCTTGGCGAGGCTTTCGGTGAGCGTCAGGCCGCCGGGTTTGCCGATCAGGAGGTCCGCCACCGTCATCCACTCGTCCATTTCTTCGGTAAAGCCGACCGCCCGCATCACAGGATATGGCTGCCTGCGGGCCGCAATACGTTCTTGCAGATCACTCTTCAGCTTGTCGTGCCGCCCGCACAGGATGATGATCTGGCAGGGCGTGGTGATCGTTTCCATCAGCGCGATCATTTCCTCGGCGGCCATCTTGCCTACCGAGCCGGCCGACATCAGCACGCGCGGCAGGTCCGGCTGCAGGTCGAACTTTTTCAGCAGGGCGCTGCAGTCCTTTGATTGGGCAAAGACCGGGTCGATCGGGATGCCCGACACCGCCACGCGCTCCTCGGGAAAGCCCAACTTGAGCAACTGCACCTTGCCTTCCTCGTGCGGCACGAAGTAGCGGCAGAACAGGTCCGTCAGCCATGCGGCATGCACGTAATAGTCGGTCACGACGACGGACAGGTGGGTCCGGAACTTGTCGTGTGTCATGAGACGCGAAATGATCATCGCCGGCATGAAATGGGTGCAAACACAGGCTGCAGGGGCGAAGTTGCGGATCCTGCGAACAAGCGGCTGGGCGTTGATCCGTTCCCACCATTCGCGAAGGTTGGCGTCGCGCCAGGGCACGTCGGTCTTCTCGTAGGCCCATCCCCACAGTGTCGGCGCCTTCCTGACCGCCTCGAGGAACGACCGCGAATAGATCTCCTTGAATGCGTCGTTTGTGTAATCGAGGCAGTCGACGAACATGGCCTGGCGCGTACGCCCATCCGCCATAAACGCCTTTTTCAGTGCCTCTCCGGCCCGGTTATGTCCGCCGCCCGCCCCGGCCCCGAGGATCATCACATTAAGTTTTTCCATCCGTGTATTCTATCGTCGCCGGGACTGGCCGTCAAAGCATCTGCTTCAATAAGAAGGGCCATCCGCGGTAAGTGCTTGAGCATTTTCGATTTCGACGGCCGCGATGCGCCATACGGTGCCGGCGCCGCCGTCAGCCACATACATCGCGCCGTCAGGCCCGAAAACGATGTCACCGCCGTCGAATTTGTGAAAAGGCGTCTTTGAAAACGAAAAACCCTGCGCGAAGATACTTACCCTGACCGTCGGGCTGCACCTCGAAAATGGCGTCCTTTTCCACGTCACTGACAAACAGGTTGCAGCCAAAATACCCAACGTCGTCGAAAGCCAACTGGTTTGTGCTGCCAAACATGTCGGAGGCAGCGAAATTCGACATTACGCCCGCCGGTGTTACGCGGCGAATTGCCAAACTATCTCTCGGCCCCGACGCCTTGAGACACGCTACATACAGGTCCAAGCCCCAATCACCGCCCGGCCCAAACGCCAGCCCGGCGATCAGGTAGGAAGGTAAGTTTCCAATGAGCGCGCTCTGTGCGTGCTCGGCGGTCCATTCGCGAACTGCACAGCCACCCATATCGGCATGAAACAAGTTGTTGCGGAATCGTTCATCCGGTGCAAATGCCAGATCCAAACCGTAGGCATAGAGACGGCCGAAGTTCTTCCGCGTCCCGTCGGGGGCGTACGTCTCCAGTTGCCACGCCTCAGTTACGTACAGATACCCCTCAAACGACGAGCCAATCGGGGGAAACTCGAAAGATCGCGGTTCGGAGGTGGCGCTTCGACAGAAGACGATCTTTTCATCAGGGGCGGGTACTCTATAGATGGAGCCGGGGTCCGGGCGTGAGTCTCCGACGAACAACTGGTCCTCGTAGCCGAACTTGCCTCCCGGGCTGAAGGCGATGGCATTGACATTCTTGAGACCTGTCACATACGGCTCGACCCGGTAGCCGTCTGTGGCCGAAGGTTGCGCGCATGCCGAACCGAGAGCCCACGACATCATGAAAATCCCGTATCCCCACTTCATCTCTTCCCCTTTCGAGTGAGTGATTTTGACAAGGCTGCCAGGCCGCGCCTAAGGTTCTCGCAGGCTGCCTCCACAAGTGCTGTTCATTGAAGACTACGCTTTGCCCCGAATTCCGTCCAATGAAAAGACGGAATAGCGGGCGGGAATATTGCAGAGGCTGCGGATAAGTTTCTATCTGCTTGAGGCCTTTAGCCATTCCTGGAGGTTTTTGGCGAGGATGGTTAGGTCGCGCTGCTTCAGGATGTGGGCGATGACGGCCGGCTTTATGTTGAGTTTCTCCATCGCCTTCTGGGCCCGTTCCCAGAGTTTGTCCTGTTTTGCCTTGCTATCGGCGAGGTAGAGGTCGGTGACGATCTCCTGCAGTTTGGTGAGCATGATAGTGTCGAGATGCTCATAATAGTTGGAGATCACCTTCTTCTGGTAATTCGAATACTCCCTTTTTGCCATATACGGGTCTTCTTATAAACAGGATTCTTGGGGCCGAAAGTGTCGCCGACTTTCCATGTCCGGCCTGCGCGCCGGGCAGTATAGCCGAGCCCCGCCTGCCTGGCAACTTGGCGGCCGGGCGGTGATGCACTTTTCCGTTTTTTTCGTTTGAAAGAGATGAAGGTTTCTGATATTATCCCCCGACTTGTGGATGGGCAGGTCCGAGTGCTGAAAAAATTTCACCTTATACTGTACGGGCAATCCGTGTGCGGAGCCTGCGGTGGAGATTGGAGCGCTGATGGAAATCAAGGCATTCAAGGCGTATCGGTACGATCCCGACGTGGTGCAAAACGTCGGCGACTGCATTGCGCCGCCCTACGATGTGATCGATGCTCACTATCAGCAGGTCCTTCATGATCGCAGCCCGTGGAATGTCGCGAGGATTACCCGCGGCAGGATCTCGCCGGATGACAACGACAAGAGCAACGTTTACACCAGGGCGGCCGAGGCATTTGCCTCATTTGTGCAAAAAGGCGCCCTCAAGCAGGATGCCGCCGATTCCGTGTATGCGTACGTGCAGGATTTCGATGCGCACGGCCAGACGTTTCGGCGCAGCGGCTTTGTGGCACTGGGCCGGCTTCAGGAATTCGGCAGGGGAGTTCAGCCGCACGAAAGGACCTTGGAGGGTCCCAAGGCAGATCGGTTGAAGCTGACCCGTGCGACGGCCGCCCAGTTCGGCCAGATCTTCATGCTGTACGACGATCCGGAGAAGATCGCTGACGAGATCATCGAAAGGGCTGCGACACGTCAGCCGCCGATTGACTTCAATGATGACGACGGCGTCCGTCATCGGCTTTACCTTATCGATGCCGCTGAAGATATCGAAAAACTCACCGCCATGATGGCCGACAAAATGACCGTCATTGCCGATGGTCATCACCGTTACGAGACTGCGCTGAATTACTACGCCGAGACAAAGAACCCGACGGCGGCGTATTGCATGATGACGTTCGTCAACATGCGAAACGAAGGACTGGTCATCTTTCCCACGCATCGACTCGTTGCGGGGCTTGGTGGCTTCGACGTCGACAAACTGATCCGTGACATCGAGGGCGACTTCGACACACAGCGGTTTGCTTTTGCCGACGATGATGAAAAAGCCGCAGCACAGAAAAAGATGTTTGACGCCATGCAGAAGCAGTTCGCGCGCAAGGCCAACGCCTTCGGCATCTATGCAGGCTCGGGCTGTTTCTATACGGCAGTGCTGAAAGACCTGCACGCCATGGATGCGGCCTGGCCCGGCATGAGCCCCGCCGCGAAGGGCCTCGATGTCAACGTCCTGCACAAGCTCGTTCTGGAGGGCCGTCTCGGCATCGGCGAAAAGGAATTGGCCCATGAGAGCCATATCGAATACATAAAGGACATTGGAAACGCGATCGAAGAATCTATCCGAGCGGTCGACTCCGGCCGGGCCCAGGCGGTCTTCTTCATGAACCCGACGCGGATTGGGCAGGTCAAGGCCGTTGCCGCCGCCGGAGAAAAGATGCCGCAGAAATCAACGTTCTTTTATCCGAAGATATTTACCGGCCTGGTCATCTACAAGTATTGACGGCCTGACCCCCTAAGGGAGAAAAACCCGCAGCCGGCGACGACGCGTTGCCCTGCCGGAATGGTTGAATCGAAAAAGAGAACAGGAGCAAAGAAAATGACAGACTGGAAAAACCCCCCGCGGTTATTCATTCCTGGTCCCGTGCACGTCCTGCCGGAAGTCTTGCAGCAGCTTGCCCGGCCGACATTAGGTCACCGGGGCAAGGAGTACTCGCAGCTCCACGGCGAAACGGTCGACATGCTCAAGAAGATACTTTACACCAATCAGAACGTCTTCCTCAGTACCTCGTCGGCCTCCGGCGTGTGGGAAGGCAGCATTCGCAACTGCGTGAAAATGGACGAGACGGTCCTGTGCACGATGTGCGGTGCGTTCAGCGACAAGTATGCCGACGTCGCCCGCGCCTGCGGCCGCAAGGTCGACGAGCTTAAAGTCGACTGGGGCCAGGCCGTTACCGCCGACATGATCGACGCCAAGCTGTCCGAGAAAAAGTACGCGGCCGTGACGATGGTGTACAACGAGACCTCGACCGGCCTGACGAACCCCGTCTACGAAATCAGCGAAATGCTCAAGAAGAAACATCCCGATGTCCTGGTCTTCGTCGACGCCGTCAGCGCCATGGTCGGCCTGCCGCTGCACTTCGACGATCTGGGCTGGGATATCGTCTTCGCGTCCGTACAGAAGGCCTTCGCCATCCCGCCGGGACTGGCAGTCTTCGCCGTCAGCAACCGGGCCCTTGAAAAGAGCAAGGCCGTCCCGGATCGGGGCTACTACTTCGATTTCCAGGAGTTCGCCAAGTCGGCCGCCAAGAACCAGACCCCGACGACACCGGCCATTCCGCACATCATGGCCCTGCACTACCAGTGCACGCGGCTGCTGAACGAAGGCATGGAAAACGTCTGGGCGCGACACAAGAAGATGGGCGAATACTGCCGCCAGTGGGCCAAGAAGAACTTCGCGCTGTTCTGCGATGAAAAGTACGCTTCGAATACGCTCACGACGGTCAAGAACACCCGCGGCATTAACGTCGGCGAGGTGATCAGCGCCATTCAGAAAAAGCACAACATTGTATTCGGCAACGGCTACAGCAAGCTCAAGAACGAGACGTTCCGGATCGCGCACATGGGCGATATCACGCTGGACGATCTCAAAGAGCTTCTCGGCTGGATCGACGAAGAAATCGGCTGATTGGCATCGTGATCTCATGCGCACGGCCCGTTGCCGCGTTGCACCTGCGGCGAGGAGAGGGGGTTGCTGCGCTTTGCGATTCGCGCCGGAAATCTCGATGATCAAGTCTTGCGTTTCGGCGTAAGAAGTGCTGAATTGTTTGTTCCACAAGTGTTAACGTTTTTTGGAGTACAGTACCATGGGCGTCAACCTCGCCATAGCCGGCGTGACCGGAGCGGTTGGACAGGAGTTCCTGAAGATCATCGAGCAGCGCAATTTTGCGTTTGACTCGCTCAAGCTGCTTGCCAGCAGCCGTTCGGCGGGCAAGAAGATCGACTTCAAGGGCAAGACGTACGTGGTGGAGGAACTGACCGCCGACAGCTTTGCCGGCGTGGATATCGCTCTGTTCTCCGCCGGCGGCGCCCGGAGCAAGGAGTTTGCGCCCGCGGCGGTCAAGGCTGGTGCGGTCGTGGTGGACAACTCTTCGGCCTTCCGCATGGATCCCGAGGTGCCCCTGGTCGTCCCCGAGATTAACCCCGACGCCATTGCCAGGCACAAGGGCATCATCGCCAACCCGAACTGCTCCACGATCATCGCCAATGTACCCGTCTGGCCTCTGCACAAGGCTAACCCCGTAAAGCGGATGGTGGTCAGCACGTATCAGGCCGCCAGCGGCGCCGGCCAGAGCGCGATGTTGGAGATGATCCAGCAGGCTCGCGAGGTCCTGGACGGAAAGCCCGTCACCTGCAAGACGCTCAAGTACCAGTTGGCCTTCAACCTGTACACGCACGACTCGAAGATCGGCCCCAACGGTTACAACGAAGAAGAAATGAAGATGGTGCTGGAGACGCGAAAGATTTTCAATTGCCCGGATATTGCGATCACGTGCACCTGCGTTCGCGTGCCGGTCATGCGAACACACTGCGAAAGCATCAACCTGGAATTCCGCGACCCCATTACGCCCCAGGAGGCGATGGAAATCCTGCGGGCGGCCCCGGGCGTCACTGTCATGGAAGACCGCGCCAACAACCGCTTCCCGCAGCCGATCGACGCCACCGGCAAAGACGATTGCTTAGTGGGACGCATTCGCCAGGACGAATCGATCCCCGACAATCGCGGCTTGAACATCTGGGTCGCCGGCGACCAGCTTCGCAAGGGCGCCGCGCTCAACGCCATTCAGATCGCCGAAAAATTAGTGTAGCTCCTCGCAAGGTGTGGTAAAGTGACAGCCGGGCGCAGACGCCCGGCTTTTTTCATGGTATGGCAAAACGCAGAATCAAGCTTGTTATCCACTATGACGGCACCGACTACTTTGGCTGGCAGCGTCAGCGCCGCCGCAGGACGATTCAGCAGACAATCGAGGACGCCATCGAACGCCTCTGCGGCATGCCGGTCGAGCTGTTCGGCAGCTCCCGCACCGATGCCGGCGTTCACGCCCTCGGCCAGGTCGCCCATTTCGACATCGATACCCGCGTGCCCACCGGCAATCTGGTCAAGGCGCTCAACAACCTGCTGCCGCAGGACATCGCCATCATTCGGGCCGACGAGGTGTCCGATACGTTTGACGCCATCAGCGATACGAAGCTCAAACTCTACCGTTACAGCATCTTCACGCGCCGCGAGCGACCGGTCATGGATATCCGCTACTGCTGGCATCGGCCCGGCAGACTGGACGTCGAAGCGATGAAGCAGGCCGCCGCCGTACTTGTCGGCACGCACGACTTCAAATCCTTCGCCAACGCCTCCGACCAGCGGACGTCATCCGTGCGGACCGTTACAAAGTGCAGCGTGATGCGTGATGAGAACTGGATCCTTATCGACGTCGAGGCCGACGGCTTCCTGTACAACATGGTGCGCAACATCGTCGGTACGCTCGTTGAATTCGGCCGCGGCCGGTGGATGCCCGCGCGGATGGTCGATATCCTCGAGGCCAAAGACCGTTCGTGTGCCGGCCCTATCGCGCCGCCGTCCGGCCTGTGCCTCATGCGCATCGAGTACTGATTTTTGCCCGCCGGCGCGAAAAAGTTTTGCTTTTTGGGGCCGCTTGTGGCTTAATGCCGTCGGTGATGTGCAATGAAAATCGTTCACGTGATAACCCGGTTGATACTCGGAGGCGCCCAGGAGAACACGCTGATCACCTGCCGCGTGCTCGCTGAACGCGGCCATGAGGTCACGCTCATCACGGGACCGGCCATCGGCCCGGAAGGGGCACTGTTCGAGCAGACCAAAAACGCTCCATTCGAAACCATTGTCATCAGGAAGCTCCGGCGCGAGATTCGTGCGGGGTATGACCTGGCGAGTTACTTCCAACTGAGAAAGCTCATTCGGCAAATCCGCCCGGACATCGTTCACACGCATTCGGCCAAGGCCGGCATCCTCGGGCGGTTCGCCGCGGATGCAGTTCGCTCCGGGCCGAAGCGCAAGCGCCGGCCCTACATTGTGCATACCATTCACGGTCTGCCGTTCCACCCTTACCAAAGCCCTCTGCTCAAACGCTTCTACATCGCTGCCGAAAAAGCCGCCGCCCGGCGCACCGACTGCATGATCTGCGTCGCCGATGCGATGGCCGAGAAGGCGATTGCGGCGGGCATCGGCGAACCGGGCGACTTCGTAACCGCCTATTCGGCGATTGACGAGCAGGCGTTCGTTCAGCCGCCGGGCGAACAGGCCATCAGCGACTTCCGCCGCAAGTATCGCATCGGCGAGCAGACCGTCGTCATCGTCTGCATCGCCCGGCTGGCGGAGCTCAAGGGGCACGAGTACATTATCCGCTCGGCGTCGGTGCTTGCGCCGAAATACGAAAACGTCGTCTGGCTCTTTGTGGGTGACGGCGCGCTCACCGAGCAGATCAAGTCGCAGATTCAACTGGCCAGCCTCGGCTACCGCTTCCGCTTCACCGGCCTGCTGCCGCCGGAGCAGATCCCGTTGGCGATCCACGCCTCTGACATCCTGGTGCACTGCTCGCTGCGCGAAGGGCTGGCCCGCGTCCTGCCGCAGGCTATGCTCTGTGCCAAACCGGTCGTCTCCTTCGACATCGACGGCGCCCGAGAGGTCGTCAACGAAAACACCGGCTTTCTCATCGAGCCGGAAAACGTTGAGCAGCTTGTCGACGCATGCGAGCGGCTCATTCAGGACCCGGACTTGCGGTTCAGACTTGGCTACCAGGGCCGCGAATCCGTCATGGAGAAGTTCGCCCCCGAAACGATGGTCGCCGTCATCGAATCCGTCTACAACCACCTCATCTACGGTCGCGACCTGAACGACGACGAGGTCCCCGGTCGCGAAACCGCCGAAGAGGAGGAGTGACCTGCAATGCCGCCTTTCGTGTGGTTTCTTGCCGGAGGCCGCGCGTTCTTCTTGGGGATAGTCCTTCTTCTGTGCGCGATGTGTGTGTCCGTCCTGAAACGGTCGATCTTGCGCAATCTTACAATCTATGTCATGGCTTTAGTCGGCATCTTCCTGGTGGTTGCATCCGCCACACCTTTACCGCGAGCGTTCTACGTGGTCTCGGCGGTTGTCCTGTTGGCGTGGCTGGTATGCGTCGCTTGCGCTTCTGAAGAACGGCGGCTGGCGGAAAGAGGGCTGACCTGTGTGACGGCGGGTCTTTGTGTCGCGGCCATGGTAATAGAAGCGCCCCATCAGCGCCTGCCCAGGGTATCCGAACAGTTCAAAACGCTCTGTGTGATCGGTGACTCGGTGAGCGCCGGCATGGGAAGCGCCAGCGAGTTGACTTGGCCGAGAATCCTGCGAGCGCAGGGGATCGATGTCACGGACCTTTCCCGAGCGGGTGCGACAGTCGGATCGGCGCTGCGCCAACAGGCCAACGATATTCCGGAGAATGCCCTCGTTGTCCTGGAGATCGGCGGTAACGATTTGCTTGGCATCGCTGCAACGCAGCATACTGATTTTGAACGCGACCTCCGCGGACTGTTGCAACGAGCCTCTGACACTGGTCGAACTGTCGTCTTACTGGAATTGCCGCTTTTGCCGTGGCACGTGGAATATGGACGCATTCAGCGGCGCCTTGCCAGAGAGTTCGGGGTGATTCTTGTGCCCAAGCGCTTTCTTGCCGGAATTTTCGCTGCGGAAGGTGCAACCAGCGACGGAATCCACTTGACCCCAAAGGGACAAGAGCTGATGGCGGAAAACATGAAGGCCGTTTTATGTACGTCGACTCACAAGGTGCGGTGAAAGGCGGCAAGCAAGAGCCGCCTCGGGCGCACAAGAAGGCCGCCGCGGGTTGATGTGGGCCGCGAATTGGCGTACAATAAGCGCAAACGACAGCTCGAAGGAGGTTTGCCATGTCGGGTACGTTGGATCGACGTTCGTTTCTTGGGAAATCCGTGGGCGCTTCTGTGGGGGCGGCGATTGCCTTCAATTTCGAGGAGAAGGCGCTTCTTGCCCAGGCGGCGCGCGGAGCGCAAGGGCAAGAGACGCCCGGGTTTACAGGCGAGCCGTTTCCAACCGGCAAGATCGGGAACCTGACTTTGACACGGCTGATGGGCGGAGGGAATCTGATCAGCGGGTTTGCACACAGCCGGGATCTGATTTACGTCTCTGCGCTTTTGCGGCAGTATTTTACGGATGAGAAGATCTTCGAGACGTGGCGGCTTTGCGAGCAGAACGGCCTCAATGCAATGATGCTGCGGGTGGATGATGACGTGATCCGCCTTGTGAATACGTATCGCAAGGAGCATGGCGGCAAGTTCCACTGGCTGGCCCAGTGCAAGCTGACGGAGGCCGATATCACGGTCGATATCGCACGGGCGGTCGATAACGGTGCGGCGGCGGCGTACATACATGGTGGGGTGGCGGACAGCCTCGTCGAGACGAACCGTATCGATGTACTGGAGAAGGCCTTGGAGGCGATTCACAAGGCAGGATTGCCGGCCGGGATCGGCGGGCATTCGGTGACGGTGCTCATTGCGTGCGAGGAGGCGGGGGCTGCCGGTGGATTTCTACATGAAGACGATCAACTCGAAGAGCTACTGGTCGGCGGGCCCGATGCCGCGGATGGACAGCGTGTGGGAGGAGACGCCGGAGATCACGATTGAGTTCATGTCGAAGGTGAAAAAGCCGTGGATCGGCTACAAAGTCCTGGGCGCGGGGGCGATACCGCCGCGAGAGGGGTTTAAGTACGCCTTTGAGAACGGGTGCGATTTTATCTGTGTGGGGATGTTCGATTTTCAGGTGGCCGAGGACGTGCAGATTGCACGGCAACTGTTGGCCTCGGGCGTCAAGCAGCGCAAGCGGCCGTGGGCATAGCATCGCCATCGTTTGCGCGCACAGGCCAGGGCAAGGCATGCCTTGCCCGACATGTTCATCGGGCTTGTAGGCGGCGGTCAGGATTCGTGGAGCCACCTGTGTGCTTCGTCCACTTCGTCGGGACCGAAGTAACGTATCTTCGCCGTGGTAAAGGGCTTGCAGAATTTCGCCATGCCCTTTTCCCAGGACTTGTCTCCGACGAAAGCGATCCGCTCGAAGTCGCGGAAGTGCCTGGTGTCGAACTTGATGTCCTGCCACAGGCCCGCGGCGTCCCAGCCGTGGAAGTCCTCCATGATCACCAAGACGCGGAGCTTGCCGTGTTCTGCGATGATTCGTTCGATTTCCGGAGCGTATCGCTCGTAATCGTCCCGGTGGATCTTGCCGCTGAGGTGCACTTCCAGGATTTTCTCGTCGGTTTTATGATCAAGTGTTACCGTCATGATTCTTGCCCCCCATTTCATTAAGTGTAATCATGAGTCGGCATTTTCCGCGGGCGGCATGAGTGAGGGTTTTGCCAATCCGGCGCGCGGCCGAGCTTATTGGTCCTGCTGAAGCCACTGGCGGGCTTCGTCGATCCTGTCGAGAGTGAAAAAACGCATTTCGGCGAAGTTCTGCAGGCCTTTCAGCATCGCCAGGGCCTTTTCCCACGATTTGTCGCCGACCAGGGCGACGCGGCCGGAGTCGCTGAAATGGCTCCACTCGAATTTGAGGTCTTCCCAGAGGGCGGCCATATCCCAGCCGTGAAAGTCCTCCATGATGATCAGGACGCGGGTCTTGCCGTGCTCGCGAACGATGCGTTCGATCTGCGGGCCGTATTCGCTGTAGTCGGTGCGGTGGATCTTGCCGCTGATGCGGATTTCCAGGATCTTTTCGGTTGGTTTGTGGGTGAGTGTAATGGTCATCTGTGTGCCCCTTATGAAGTCATCCCTTTCTTACGTCGGCATTTCCGAGGGTCCGCCTGAGGGGCACCAGAAATGCGGGGGCCAGAAAATTTCATTTTTCGTGAAAAAGATGGCAAGATTTGTGTTTGCAGTGCGTCTAATAATAAGCATGTGTGTGCTGATAATTGAATGGAGGTGGAATGAGTGTTGCCGCGATGGTTTTGGTAGGGCTGTTCACAGTGCCTTCGTGATACAAGCGCTTCAACATTTGAAGGCTGATTTAGTCGCGAATCTTGAATAGTCACAGGGGAAATAGCGACGATTGCAAACCAAATGAGTACACTGCCTACAATTCTATTCACGGTTCTCTTAGCGTGTGTTGCGAGTGGTTTTTCGGCACAGGGAACGGCTCCAGGCGCGAGCAGCAGCCGCCTGACGATCGAGGAATCGTTAATACCCATGTTTGCACGGGGCAATTATGCAGAAATCTACTATTCCGACGAGGGCTTCCCTTTTGATCGAATCAATCCGGGAATCCGGGAGTATCTTCTGTTTTGCTTGAGAAAGGATGATGCCGATCCATATCACGCGTATGGTGCTTTGTGGCTTCTGGGATTTGTAGGAGAAGCAGACGACCTCACGTTTGTGGAAGAGTATATCAGCGGGAAACTGCATGCATATAGATCGAACGCGCACGAGCTTCGCAACCTGGCTGGAATTTCAGGTTGCTTTGCAGGGATGATGACCGCACGTCAAGTTGCCGGTTCAGCAGCTTTCATACAGAAGTATGCCAGCCCCTCTTCCTGGACGCTTGTCGACGGGAGTGTGGATTCTGAAGGACCATCGGGGCAGTTGGCGAGAGAGGCCTACAGTAATTTCATCATGGCTGCGTTCACGTATTCGAAGGCGGAATACCTAAGGCCGCTCTTGGAGGAAAAAGCGGTCGGCTCCAAACCTCTCGCGCATGAGTTGTTTGCGGATTCTCTCAAGAGGTTGGATGTGGGCACGTATGCAAGACTTGTGACAAGGCGCTCCATACCTGAAGAGGAAATGCAGCGTAACATTAACAAATGTTTGGTGTCTTATGGCCACTGGATTGACTTGCTCGTGAGGAAGGAAACTTACTCTGAGTGGCGTCGGGCACAGGCTGAGAAGGCAAAGGCAGCCAGGCAAAAAACCGCAAGAACGGTCTCCCTGGGAGTTCGTAGAAAATGCTGCACTCAACGGGTTGATTCCGGCAATATGCACCATGGCAAGCAGCGAGGCCACGAGAGCTTTCGAGCGGGTAGCCGACAGATTATTTGTCGAAGGCGCCGAGACCTTGCCCGTGAAAAAGAAGATGCTGCAGCAAGTCCGAGCACGCGGCCTGCGGGGATACAATGACTTTCATATCAACATGCATTTGAAGGCAAGAGCAGCCAACGCAGTCATTGATGAAAAAAACAGCATCGCTGCAAAGCCGGTTGTTACGAGGGAAAGCGAGGGTTGCACCGTTACATTCAGTGTTGAGGGCACTGCCGACCTTGCCAAAGAGCACGCGGCAACTGCTGTTTCGACGCAGACCGGAGATCTGCTGGTACACATGAAGATGTTCGATCGGACCTGGTACTGGGACCCGGATCCAGATGCCTCTCCCGTCACGCTCATAGAGAACGGCAAGCTGGTGCTGAGGGCAGACCTGAGGGCGAATGCAAGCGATGTTCCCGTGAAGGCGATTGTCGAAAATGAGTTGCTGGCGGCCGTGATTGGGGAGGCAGTCTCCGCTTATACGGCCATCGCGGAGTCAATTATCCGAGGCGATTATGACGTTATGACAATTCCGCTCATCACCAACGGCGGCTACATACCTTCGGAAACGCGGAGGGAACACGAGGCTATGCCGCGAGCAATGCTTGAAACGCGGAAGAAGATGCTTGTCGATCTTGAAGAATTTCGCTGCAGCCAATTTGCTGATTGCCGAATAGAGCTCTCTGTTGAAGGCTCCTTAATGAATCCGGTGCAGGACACAGATAAAACCAAACCCCCTGCAATCGCAGGTCCGCTGATTGGACGCGAAATCATCGAGGTGGTATTTGTGGTGCCGTATGCAGCAGACATATACAAGAAACATGCGGGTGAGTTCACCAGCGATCACAGGTGCATCGATAAGGACGACAATCTCTATGTTATGATGGCGAGGATCAACGGTAAGTGGCACTGGAGCCCCTTTCTATGAGTGTGGCTGGCCCTGCTGCGTCCTTGCGGACGTGAAGCAGCAGTTGACGGTCCAGCGTTTAACCGTGGCGGCCCGTGCTTTGCGGGAGGGTACATAGTGCGGTCTCTTTGTGAGGGGCGGGGGAACTTGTGGGGGGATTTGGCCGATAGGCTTCGGGGGTGGGGTGTGCGATAAGGCCAGACAGGGACCTGCCGGGCAGTTGGGAGTGTAGGCGGCGGCCAGGTGTGGCGGATCGGGGCGGTAAAGTTCTGCGGGCCGGTATGTTCTGAATGGCGGCGGGCGAGTGGATATCTGCATGGCGTGGATGTCTGCGCGGCATGCGGAGGTTTGCAGCGGGGGGATTATGAAGACGCGGCTGGTGAATGTCTGGGAGGAGGTGCACGCAAGTTTCTGGTTTGTTCCGGGTGTGCTGGTTCTGCTGGCGACGGGGCTGGCGATAGGGATGATGCGGCTGGACCGGGCGGTGGACGTGGGTTTCTTCGGGGTGCTGTATACGGGCGGGGCGGACGGCGCGCGGGAGATTCTTTCGACGATTGCGGGGTCGATGATCACGGTTGCGGGGGTGGCGTTTTCGATAACGATTGTTGCGCTGACGTTGGCGTCTTCGCAGTACGGGCCGCACCTGCTGCGGAGCTTCATGCGTGATACAGGCAACCAGGTGGTGTTGGGGACGTTTGTGGCGACGTTCATTTACTGCGTCCTGGTGCTGCGGTCGATACACGAGTCCGGTGGCCAGGAGTTTGTGCCGCGGCTGTCGCTGTTCTGCGCCATTGCGCTGGCGTTCTTCAACGTGGGGATATTCATTTATTTTATCCATCACGTGTCGACGTCGATCCAGGCGGATCACGTGATCGCGTCGGTTTACAGGGACCTGTTCGGCCAGATGAAGCGGGCGTTTCCGGAGGCTCGCGCCGCGGGTGAGGAGGATGAAGGCCGGCGGCGGGATGAGAAGGACAGATACGCCCTGTCCGAGCAGATCGCAGCGACGGAAAGCGGGTACCTGCAGGCGATCGACGGCGGGACGCTTATGAAGATCGCGCGGGAGAACGACCTGGTCATCCACGTGGGATATCGACCGGGCCAATACGTGGTTGCTGGCAGTGCGCTGGTGACGGTGCGGTACAATGAGCGGCCGGCGGAGGAGACCACCAGGCGGATTGCAAGGTGTTTCATCGTCGGGCGGCAGCGGACACCGGAGCAGGACCCGGAGCATTCGATCCGGCAGCTTGTAGAGGTGGCGATACGGGCGCTGTCGCCGGGGATCAACGACCCGTTTACGGCCATGACGTCGGTGGATCGCCTGGCGTCAGCGCTGTGTTTTCTGGCGGGGCGGAGATTTCCGACGCGTTATGGGTATGACGAGGAGGGACGGCTGCGGGTGGTGGCCGAGCAGGTGACGTTTGCGGGGATGACCAACGCGGCGTACGACCAGATTCGGCAGTACGGGCGGCATAGTGTGTCGGTGACGATTCGGCTGTTGGAGGCGCTGGAGCGGGTCGCCGAGCAAACGGTTGATGCGGAGCAGCGGCAGGCCGTGCGTCGGCAGGCGGCAATGATCGAGCGCGCCAGTCGTGAGGCGGTGCCGGAGGAACATGATCGGCGTGATGTGAGACAGCGGTATGAGGCGGTGTTTGAAGAGTTGATGAGGCGGCGGGATGGGGGTTGATTGACTGCTGAAGGTGGCACACGTCCCAATAGTCTCTCGGCTTTGTGAGGCGCGCGGCAACGCCGCCGTGGGGGTGGCGTTGTCAGGTTGGTGGGGTTTTGTCAGGCCGTGACGGGGCGACGCCGGTAGTGGAGATCCCAGCGCCGGGCGATGGCGTGGACGCCGAAGACCTCGTACAGTGCGGCCAGGCCAATGAGGATGTAGACCGTTCGGGTGAAGGGGGCCAATTCGCCGAATACCGCTACGACAGGGTTGATGTTGAAGAAGCCGACAAAGCCCCATATAATGCCGCCGATGGTCAGCAGGGTCCAGACGATCACGTCGAGTGTTTTGAGTGTCTTGTCTTTCATGGTTCTGCTCCTTTTCAACGGTTTTTCATCTATTTGTACGCGGGTGGGACGCGATTGTTGAAGTGCCGGCGCGCTTGGTGGATAGCGGACGCTTTGCGGCCAGGAGGTTTGGGGTGCGGCCGACGGTGCGCGATGGCAGGGCGCAGCGGGCTGAAAGACGGCGTTAACGGCCTGAGCTTCGACGGCGGTGTGGGGATGTTGGCCGGTTGGCGGCGTGGATGTATTTCTTTACCGTGCGGGAGTCGAGCCTGGTGATTTCGGCGACCTTTTCGTAGGAGCCGTATCTGACGTAGAGGCGCGAGCAGTACTGATGGAGGAGTTCCTGGGCGGTGGGGAGTTGAGTGTCCGCCGCGGAGATGCCGGGGAATTGGAAGGGGAGAGAATGTTTCGTCGCTGTGAGGCTGGCAATACCATTGTCTGCACCTCGCACAAACATAGTGTCTGCGCCGGCGGCGATGAAGGTGGCCGCCGCGCCGGTATTGTCGGTTTTGTCTGCCGCGAGCAGGCGGTCGAGCAGAGTGGCGGGGGCGGCGGGGGTTTGGCCCTGGTAGTCGTGCTTGATGATGACGCGGCGGATGCACTGGGCGAGTTCGCGGACGTTTCCCGGCCAGGGGTAGTCGGGGCCGAGGCGCTTGTTTATGACGTCGACGGTCAGCGCGACCAGGTCGGGGGAGTCCTTGCCGGTGATGTGACGTACGGTGTGGGCGACGAGTTCGCGGAGTTCGTCGGGGTTTTCGCGGAGGCGCTGCTGAAGGCCGGGGACTATGATGCAGTCGGAGCAGAGGCGGTAGTAGAAGTCGTCGCGGAAGCGCTTGTTGCGGCGGAGTTCATCGAGGTCGATGTTGGTGGCGGCGATGACGCGGCCGCGGAAGCGGAGACGCTTGTGGCTGCCGACGGGTGAGAAGGTGCGTTCTTCGAGGACCTTGAGGAGCTTAAGCTGCACCTGGGGGCTGAGGTCGCCGATTTCGTCGAGGAAGATCGAGCCGTACTCGCCGCAGAGTGCGAAGAGGCCGTCGTGAGATTCGACTGCGCCGGTGAAGGCGCCGCGGGCGTGGCCGAAGAGTTCGGATTCGAGGAGCGTTTCGGCAAACTGCGACAGGTTGACGGAAATGAACGTCTGTGTGAAGCTGCGTGCGAAGGCGTTTTTCTTCTCGTCGTAGGGGATGTAGCCGCTTCGGCCGATGGCGGCAGCGGCGGTTCCCTTGCCGCAGCCGGTGGGGCCCAGCAGAAGCGTGGAGAAGTCTTCCATGCGGTCCCAGAGGTAAAGCTGGTACTGGTTGATGTCGTAGGTGAAGATGTTGTTCCAGAGGTCCTCGCGGAGTTTTCGCATGGATGCGCTCTGGCCGATGAGGCTCTTGTCGATGAAGTAGAAGGCGCGGCGGATCTGGTAGAAGGCCGAAAAGTAGCGTTTGGCCTCATCGGGGCGAATGCCGCGGTCGACGAGTCGCCGTATGGCGTCATCGGCGAAGGGGACCTTTAGGGGTTCGTCGCCGGCGCGGTCCTGGCGTGCGATGAGGTCGTCGAAGGGGGCGTTGAGCTTGTGGTATTCATCGAAGAGGAAGACGTGTTCGAGGAGTAGGCGTTCCGAGGCGCGGAAGTCGGGGATGCGGACGGGTTTGTCGGCATCGAGCTTTTCTATGCGGCTGCTGACTTCGCTGATGGCACTTGGGCGGATACCGACCCAGGGTCGGCCGGAGGTGTCGCCGGTGATCTTGCGGTCGATTTCGAGTCGGGCGCGGCTGAAGGGATTGGTGAATGCGGCGCGCGACACGAGGGTGAAGAATTCACGGTCACTTTCGCTGAGGCTTCGGGCTTTCATGCATAGAATGTATATCGCGGGCGCATGGAATGTCAATTGTAATCAGGGGCGGATTTTTCGGAATCGGCGGACGTGATGTAAGTCGAGTGTTTGCAGGGACTAACGGGTGTCAGGGTGAATCTGGCACGGCGGTTGCACAATGTAGGGCGTGCACCGGTTTGAGGTATGGTGGAAATTATTCGGGACGCCCGCGGCATACGAAACTTGATTAATACGGCCGAGTGGGTAATCTTGCCGACAATGGAAAACAACGGGAGATCGTCATGGAAGCCAACCTTGGGGAGATTGCGGCCGGCAAAGCGCACGGCGTTGAACGGGTTCGCTCAGCAGGTCGGGGGGCCGGAAGGTTTTACCTGGGTATCGACATCGGGTCGGTCAGCAGCGATGTGATCGTCTTCGACAGCGACCGGAACGTCTACTTTTCGGATTACGGCCGGACGTACGGCAGGCCAATGGAGACGGTTCGGCGGCAGTTGGAGGCGGTGTTCGAGCAGTTCGGAACGGGGGCGATTCATGCCGCGGCGGCGACCGGGTCGGGGGCGCGGGTGTTTGCGGAGCTGACGGGGATTGCATTCACCAATGAGGTGTCGGCGCAGGCGGCTGCCGTTGCGGCCCTTTTGGGGGATGTTCAGCGGGCCACGGTCATCGAGATGGGGGGGCAGGACAGCAAACTGATCTTTCTGGCGCGGCGCGATGGGGCGCTGACATTGGATGATTTTGTGCTCAATACCGTGTGCGCGGCGGGGACGGGGTCGTTTCTTGATCAGCAGGCGCAGCGGCTGGGCGTGAGCATCGAGGAGGAGTTTGCGCCGCTGGCAATGCAGAGTACGAGTGTGCCTCGGATGGCGGGGCGGTGCTCGGTGTTTGCCAAGAGCGACATGATTCACTTGCAGCAGCAGGCGACGCCGATGTGCGATATCATTGCGGGGCTGTGTCTGGCGCTGGCGCGAGGCCTGAAGAGCAATCTTGCGGCGGGCCGGACGCTGCACAAGCCGATTGTGTTCACCGGCGGCGTGGCGGCGAACCGGGCGGTGGTGCGTGCCTTCGAGGAGGTGCTGGACCTTGAGGCGGGCGAGCTGATCGTGCCGGATACGCATTTCTTTACGGGCGCGATGGGGGCGGTTCTGGCCGCCTCGGATGCCCAGGTCAGGCCGGGACAGTTGGCGGGGTGTCTTGAGAAGATCGATAGCTGGCTGGCGGGCAGGCAGAATGTCTTGCAGACGGCGCCGCGGCGGAAGCGCTTGCCGACGCCGCCGCCTTCACCGGCCAGCGCCGTAGTGAACGACTGGTCCGAGGCGGGCGTGATCGATGCGTATGTCGGCATCGACGTGGGGTCCATCAGCACGAAGATCGTGGTGATGGACGACAGGCGGCGGGTGTTGGCCAAGGAATACCTGATGACCGCGGGCAACCCGTTGGAAGCGGTGCGGAAGGTGCTTGCCAGCGTGGGTAAGCAGGTGGGAGATCGCGTGCGGATCCGCGGGGCCGCCACGACTGGCAGCGGGCGGTACCTGACAGGGGATTTCGTGGGGGCCGACGTGGTGATCAACGAGATTACCGCGCAGGCAGCGGGGGCGGCGATTGTATATCCGGAGGTGGATACGATCTTCGAGATCGGCGGGCAGGACAGCAAATATATCTCGCTGCAGAACGGCGTGGTGGTGGATTTCGAGATGAACCACGCGTGTGCGGCGGGTACGGGGTCCTTCATCGAGGAGCAGGCGCAGCGCTTGGGCATCGATATCAAGCGGCAGTTTTCGGAGATGGCGCTTCGGAGTGCGTCGCCGATCAAGTTGGGCGAGCGATGCACGGTGTTCATCGAAAGCGACCTGCTGAGTCACCAGCAGCAGGGGGCGTCGACCGAGGACCTTGTGGCGGGACTGAGCTATTCGATTGCCAGCAACTATCTCAATCGCGTTGTGGGCCGGCGCAAGATCGGCGAGCACATCAGCTTCCAGGGCGGCACGGCCTTCAACCGGGCGGTGTGGGCGGCCTTCGAGGCGATTACGGGCAAGAAGATCGTAGTGCCGGATCATCACGAGGTAACGGGGGCGCTGGGGGCCGCGGCGATTGCGGCGCGGCACGTGGCGCAGTGCGGCGGGCCGGAGGCGTTCAGGGGCAGCTTCAAGGGTTTTGCCAGCCTTGTCGAGGCGGCGTACGAGGTGACGTCGTTTACGTGCCGTCACTGCTCCAACGACTGTCAGATCAAGCGGGTCAAGGCGCCGGGTACGGAGCCGCTGTTCTACGGATCGCGGTGTGACCGGTACAACGTGAAGAAGCGCAAGACGACAGCTTGCGGGGAGGACCTGTTTGCGTACCGCGAGGCGAAGCTGTTGGAGTATGCGGGGCTAAGCGCGTCGGAGGCGCGCGAGGGGGGCAAGGCAGGCCCTGGCCGTGCGGGGATGAAAATCGGTGTGCCGCGGTGTCTGATTGCGTGGCAGCTTTTGCCGCTGTTTTCGCGGTTCTTCAAGGCACTGGGTTACGAGGTGGAGGTCTCGGAGAAGACTGACAAGGAGACGATCCGCAGGGGTGTGGAGACGGTCAACGCGCAGATGTGTTTTCCGGTGAAGGTGGCTTACGGGCACGTGGCGCGGCTGATGAACAACGGCGTGGATTACGTGTTCGTGCCGAGCGTGGTGAGTGCGCTTTCGGATGCGTCGGGGCACAGGCACAATCAGTTGTGTCCGTACGTGCAGTCGTTTCCGTACCAGGTGCGGACGGCCTTTGGCTGCGGCAGCGGAACGGGCAAGGCGAAGCTGCTCAGCGCGCCGCTGCGATTGGGCGAGGGTCGACGGCTGCTTGTGCGGACGCTTCGGCAGTTGGCCAGGTCGCTCAAGGTGTCGGGGCCCGTGGTCGGCAGGGCGATTGAGGAGGCGGTGAGGGCTCAGCGGGCGTTCGAGGAAGACCTGCGGGCCAAGGGGCGGAGGTTCCTGGCGGAACTGCCGGCGGACAGGAAGGCGTTTGTGCTGGTTTCGCGGCCTTACAACGGATGCGACGAGGCTGTGAACCTGCAACTGCCGAAGAAGCTTGCTGATCTGGGCGTTCCGCTGATACCGATGGACATGCTGGACCTTGACGGTGTATCCGTCGGGGATGCGGCGCTGGAGCGGCAGGTGTACTGGACATACGGCCGAAAGATCCTGCGTGCGGCGGAGATCGTAAAGGCGGATCCGCGGCTGTTTGCGGTGTACCTTTCGAATTTCGGGTGCGGGCCGGACTCATTCATCCAGACGTTCTTTGCGGACCGGATGCGGCCGAAGCCTTGCCTGCAGTTGGAGTTGGACGAGCATTCGGCGGATGCAGGCCTGGTGACGCGTCTGGAGGCGTTTCTGGAGAGCCTGCGGCACTGGCGGCCGCAGGAGGCGGCGCCTGCGGCTGCGTCGTCCCGGCCGGCGGCGCCTAACGAGCAGCGGATGCTGTGGGTGCCGTACATGGGCGACAGTGCGTATGCTTTCGCGGCGGCGTTTCGTGCGTACGGACGCGAGGCGGACGTGATGCCAATGGCCGACGAGCAGATCCTGGTCGAGGGGCGGCGTTACACAACGGGCAAGGAGTGCCTGCCGTGTGCGATCACGATAGGGGAGATGCTCAACGTGATCAACCGGCCGGGGTTCGATCCGGCGCGAAGTGCGTTTTTCATGCCGGGCACGTCAGGGCCGTGCCGGTTCGGGATGTATCACTGTTTGCAGAAGTTGGTCTTGAAGTATGCGGATGCGGGTTCGGTACCGATCTTCAGCCCGAACCAGGACAACGGTTTTTACAGGGCGCTGATGGGGGGTGTGCGGGGTTCGCAGGCGGCGTTCATGAAGTACCTGTGGGCGGCGACAGTGGGGGCGGAACTGCTGCACAAGGTGATCCTGCGGCTGCGGCCGTTTGCGGTGGACCGGCGTCGGGCACAGGCGACCTACGAGGACGTACTGGGGCAGTGGGTGCGGCTGGTCGAGGGGCGTGCGGACCTGGCGGCCATGCGGCGGTTCATGGAGTCGGCGGCGGAGCAGTTTGCGGCGATCGAGCTGGACGGGGGCGCGGAGCGGACGCTGATCAGCATCGTTGGCGAGATATACGTGCGCAACCATCCGTTCTCGAACCGGCGGATCATCGAGCAGTTGGAGGCGCTGGGGGCGGTGTGCGACCTGGCGAGCGTGTCGGAGTGGGTGTACTACACGAATCTGACGCGGACTGCGCGGGCGGTGAGGCGGCTTGACTGGCGGGACTGGCTGAGCAACCGGGCGCAGGATGCGATCCAGCACAAGGTAGAGCGGACGTTGGCCGCGCCGTTGGAACGGCGGTTCGGGACGCTGGCGGAGACGCCGATCAAGGAGACTATCGAGGCGGCGGCGCCCTATGTGCACCCGTCGTTCGAGGGGGAGGCCATTCTGAGCATCGGCAAGATGATCGAATATCACCATCGCGGCGCGGGCGGCGTGGTGAACGTTATGCCGTTTGGCTGTATGCCGTCAACGGTTGTGAGTACGCAGACGGCGCGGATCAGCGCGCAGTGCGGGGGCATGCCCGTGTTGAATCTCAACTTCGACGGACAGGACGATCCGGTGTTAACGACGCGCCTGGAGGCGTTTGTGGACCAGGTGCGGCGCAAGCGGACGGTGACGCTGGCGTCGCTGGTCCGGTAGGCTTTTAAACGGACGCTCCAACTCGAAAGGACCCTGTTATGGAGCCGGTACAGGCCGAAATAGCGGACATTGCGCCAAAAATGGCAAGACGACGGGTCAGACGGACGATTGTGGGCGTAGTGATACTGTGCGCACTTGCGGCGACGGTTCCGTTGGCGTGCAGGGCGATGCGGCCGGCAGGCGGCGAGAACAGCATGATGAAGATTCGCGAGGACATGACGTCGATCGAGGCGGCCGGCGAGGAGTACCCCGAGTCGGTGCAGTTGTACTTTGCACACTACGGGCTCGACATGGGCGAGGGGGTGCGGCATCGGTTCGGGACGTTTGCGTCGGGCGAATGGACGTTGGCGGGGCACGTATACGAGCCGGCGGAGTATCGCGGGACGGTGATACTGCTGCATGGCTATTTGAATCACTGCGGCCAGTTTCGGCATCTGGTGCGGCGGCTGTTGGACGAGGGGTACGCGGTGGCGATGTACGACATGCCGGGGCATGGCCTGTCGACGGGCCGGCGGGCGGTGATCGAGGACTTTTCGCAGTACACCGACACGCTCGGCGACTTTGCCGACGTGGTGGGCGGACTGGTGCACGGGCCCTATGATCTCATCGGGTTCAGCACGGGCGGGACGGTCGTGATGGACTGGATGCTCATGCGCGACGGCGCGCGGTTTCGGCGGGTGGTGCTGGCGGGGCCCCTCGTTCGCAGTCCGGGCTGGCAGTCGTCGGTTGCGGGGGCGAAGTTCTACAGCAACTTCAGCGATACGGTGCCGCGATGGCCGCGCAGGAACTCGGGCGATCCGGAGTATATCAAATTCAACCGCCGCCAGGATGTGCTGCACTGCCGGGAGGTGTCGCTGAGGTGGATGATGGCATTGCATGCGTGGAACGAGCGGATGGCCAAGCACGAGCCCTGCGGGCATCCGGTAAAGGTGATCCAAGGGACGAAGGATACGACGGTGGCGTATAAGTACAATATCCAGTTCATTCGAAGGATGTTTCCGGCCGCGGACGTGACGATGATCGAGGGGGGCCGGCACGAGCTTTTCAACGAGGCGGCGGCGCTGCGGCAAGAGGTGTTGGACGTAACAGTAGCGTATTTGAATGCGGGGGAGGGCAGTGATGCGGATGACGGGCAGTCCCGTGGCGTGGGGAGTGCCGCCGCGGAGAGTACACAATGAGGCCGATCCGGCTGCAATTAGGCAAGTCTTTTGCGTGGTTCAACGCGACGCAGTTCTTTGGCGCGCTCAACGATAACCTGTTTCAGTTGCTGAGCATTTTCTTCGTGATCGGCCTGTTGGGGCAAGACAGTGCCACGTTTGCCACGACGTTGGCGGGGACGGTCTTTGTGATTCCGTTTCTGATCTTCACGCCGTGGGCGGGGACGCTGGCGGACCGTTTCAGCAAGCGCCAGATCGTGGTTTTGGCCAAGTTGGCTGAAGTGGGGATCATGCTCGTCGGGTGCCTGGCATTCTATATGCAAAGTCCTGCGGGAGTGATTACCGTCCTGTTCCTGATGTGCACGCAGAGCGCGTTTTTCGGGCCGTCGAAGTACGGCATCGTGCCGGAACTGGTCCGCAGCGATCAGCTTTCGCGGGCCAACAGTTTCCTGCAGGCCCTGACGTACATTGCGATCGTCATCGGCACGGCGGCGGCGCCCGGATTGACGCGGCTGACACGGGAGCATTACACGTTGGCTGGTGCGGGGTGCATCCTGGTCGCGGTCGTCGGCCTGGTGTGCAGTGTGCAGATCGGCTGGACCGCTCCTGTGGGCGGGGGACGAAAGGCGTCGTGGCTGTTTGTGCGCGACGTGATCAAGCCGCTGCGGCAGACGTGGGGGGACCGGTACCTGATGCTGTCTGTGTTTGCGTCGGCGTATTTCCTGTTCGTGGGGGCGTTTCTGAAGATGAACCTCATTCCGTACGGCGTGCAGGCGCTGGGTTGGGACCAGATCCGCAGCGGGTATCTGTTCGTTCCGGCCGCGGTGGGCATCGGCTTGGGGTCGTGGTTGGCCGGCAGGCTTTCAGGGCGGTCGATCGAGTTCGGGATTGTGCCGTTGGGGGCGTTGGGGCTGGCGGGCTGCTGCATCGCGGCGGCGTTTATGGGCGATCCGCGGTTCTGGCACATCATGCTGGCGCTGATGTTTCTGGCCGGCGTCAGTTCGGGGATGTTCATTGTGCCGCTGAATGCGTTCATCCAGTTTCGGTCGCCGGCGACGATTCGCGGCGAGGTGATAGCGGCGTCGGCGTTTTTGAGCTGGGTTGGGGTGCTGTTGGCGGCCGGGCTGCTGTTTCTGCTGGAGACGTCCGGCGCATCGGCGGCGCAGTCGTTTTTCCTCATCGGCCTGCTGACGCTGGTGTTGGCCGGCGCGGCGATGTGGGTGCTGCCGGATTTTCTTGTGCGGTTCGTACTGGTGGTGCTCACGCGGTTCATATATCGGCTGCGTGTTGTAGGGGCGGAGAACGTGCCGACGGAGGGCGGCGTGCTGCTTGTCTCCAACCACATGTCGTGGGTGGACGCGGCGTTTCTGGGCGCGGCGCAGGAGCGGCGGATAAGGTTTATCATCGACCGGGAGATTTACAACTACTGGTGGCTCAAACCGTTCTGCAGGCTGATGGGGGCGATCCCGATCTCGCCGGATGACCCGCCGAAGAAGATAGTCGAATCGCTGCGGGCGGCGCGGCAGGCGATGGCGGACGGGTTCATCGTGTGCATCTTCGCGGAGGGGGGAATCACGCGGACGGGGATGTTGGGGCAGTTTCGCGGCGGCTTCGAGAAGATCATGAAGGACACGGAGTATAAGATTATTCCGGCGTACATTGGCGGCGCCTGGGGCAGCGTGTTCAGTTATTATCACGGGCGGCTGCTGGCGACGCTGCCGCGGCGTTTTCCATCGCCGGTGACGGTGCATTTCGGCAAGCCCATGCCGGCCAATTCGACAGCCGTGCGGATCCGGCAGGCGGTGATGGAATTGTCGTGCGATTACTTCACCATGCAAAAGGCGTCACGGCGGCCGTTGGGCGAGAGCTTCGTGAAGTCGGCCCGGAAGCACTGGCTCGATGCGTGTCTGACCGACACCTCTGGCAAGTCGCTTACGTACGGCCAGACGCTTACGGCGTCGGTTGCGCTGGCGGAGGCATTAGGGCCAATTGTTGGCGATTGCGCCAACGTCGGTGTGCTGCTGCCGCCATCCTGCGGGGCCGCGCTGGCCAATTTGGCGCTGACGCTGATGGGGCGGGTGCCGGTTAACCTGAGCTACACGTCATCGCGGGAGGCGCGGGCGCATGCAATTGCCAAAAGCGGCATCAGGACCTTGATCTCTTCGCGGGAGTTTCTGGAGAAGGTGCACATCGATGAGGATTTGCCGGGTCTGGTGTTCATGGAGGACCTGATCAAGGGGATCGGGCCGGCGGAAAAGCGGCGGGCGTACGTAAAGGCACGGTACATGCCGCGGCGACGGCTGGCGCGCAGGCGCGGGTTCTCGGCCGACGATGTGGCGACGATCGTATTTTCGTCTGGCAGCACGGGCCTGCCGAAGGGCGTGCTGCTGAGCCATTACAACATCGCCTCGAACATCGAGACGGCGCTGATGATCTTCAAAGTCTATACCAACGACGTCGTCTGTTCGGGCCTGCCGTTCTTCCATTCGTTCGGGTTGACCTTTACGCTGTGGCTGCCGCTGCTGGCCGGGGTGCAGGTGGCGTATGTACCCAACCCGTTGGACGGGCGTCTGATCGCCGAACAGGTGCGCGACAAGAAGGCGACGCTGCTGTTTGCGACGCCGACGTTTCTGATGACTTACATACGCCGGGCCGAGCCGGAGGATTTTGCGACGCTGCGCCTGGTAATCGTTGGGGCGGAGAAGTTGCGGATGCGCCTGGCGGATTCGTTCGAGAAGAAGTTCGGGCTGCGGCCGCTGGAGGGCTACGGAGTGACGGAGACGAGCCCTCTGATCGCGCTGAACGTGCCGGACGTCGAGGCGGCCGGAATCGTGCAGGTGGGCCACAAGCCTGGCACAGTGGGGCATCCGATTCCCGGGGTGGCGGTGCGGATTGTCGATCCGGTGGATGGAAGCGACAAGGGGATCAACGAACCTGGGGTGCTTCTGGTGAAAGGGCCAAACGTGATGTTGGGCTACCTGGAGGAGGAAGAGCAGACGCGGGAGGCGATTAAGGATGGGTGGTATAACACGAAGGACGTGGTGAGCATGGATGAGGATGGTTTTCTGACGATTACCGACCGGCTGGCGCGGTTCAGCAAGATCGGCGGCGAGATGGTGCCGCATTTGAAGGTGGAGGAGGTGCTGCTGAAGGGGCTGCAGACGCATGAACAGGTGGTGGCAGTCACGAGTGTGCCGGATGAGAAGAAGGGCGAGCAGCTTGTGGTGGTCTATACGGATGAGGCGGGTGATGCCGAGCGGCTGCGGAAGATCATTGCGGAAAGCGATCTGCCGAATATGTACCGGCCGCGGCCGGAGAATTACGTGAAGGTGGACTCGATTCCGATCCTCGGATCGGGTAAATTGGACGTTGGAGGGCTTCGCGGGATGGCGGCGGAGTCGATGCGGGTGCGGGGGATGTTCGGCGTGGCGGGGGACTGGGAGGCAGCCGATGCATAGAATGAAAAGGCAAAGAAGGGGTACTTGGCGCGTTCATCTGTTGGTGGCGGTACTGGCGGCGGCGGCCTGGGGCCAGAAGCCCGATGCGCGGAAAGAAGTCTTGAAGTTCATGGAGAAGGCCGGGCTGCAGGGCTATGTGAATGCGGGGGTGGAGATCGGAATCGGCGAGTCGGGAGTGCTGGAGATTGCCGACGAGGGGTCGTTTGTGGTGCAGTACATGATCGTGACGCCGGAGGTGGCGGCGGAGGCGGACGTGACGGTCGATGCGGCCGTGAAGATCCCCACTACGGCGGACAGGATCGTTGTGGTGACGCATGGGTGGATTGACCGGGCTTCGAGCAGTTGGCCGGCGGATATCGCCGCGGCACTTGTTGCGGCGACGGAGCCGAACGCGTGGGTGTGTGCAGCCTATGACTGGAGCGGCGGGGCGGGGGTGATCAATCCGGTGGATGCCGCGAAGTACGGGCGGGATATCGCCGGGCCGCGCCTGGCGAAGGCGGTTCGTACGCTGGGGCGGTTTCGGCACGTGCACCTGGTGGGGCATTCGGCGGGTTCGTGGACGATTGCCTCGGCGGCCCGGCGGCTTTCTACGACGATGCGCCCGGAGGCGATGCACCTGACGTACCTGGATGCGTACATCCCGCCGGAGTGGGACGAGGCGGCTCTGACGGAGTTCTGCGTTCCGGACTCAGGCGTGGTGTGGTTTGTCGAACATTATTACACGAGGGACATCACCCTGGTGTACACGGAATACGACCTGCCTAAGGCGCTGAACGTGGACATCACCGACATCGACCCGTGGTTCAAGGAGCACGAGTTTCCTTATCGCTGGTATTATGCGTCGATAACGGGCCGGTACGCACGCTTCGACGAGAAGAAGAGCGATTTGATCACGTCACAGGACGGCATCGATTACGGTTTTGCCCGCAGTCTCGAGGCCGGTCCGGACAACTGGCGCAAAAGCCTCCAGTTGAAAACCGGCGGCCGGGCCGCCCGTCTCCGCCCGCCAAAGACACCGTTCAGCTTGGACTTCTTCAGGAAGTAGCGGCCAGGTGGGGCTACAAACAGAACCTGCATGGCCATGGGGCATTTCGCCGCGCACGGGGTTGAGGAATTGGTACGAGGCGGTTTGCGGAAGGTCCTGTTGGCACTGGGTACCGCCAAACGCGTTATGCTTTGGGGAGGGGGCCTTTTAAAGATTTTTAGGGTTCGAGCAAGAGACTTGGATCATACAGGGAAAATACCTATGAGTCGATCAGGTCTGCTACTGGTCGGGCATGAGGGATCTGCCGCGCGATTTGCTGCAGAAGCTCGCTTGACGCTGAAAAAATTGAAAAGAAGCACAATTTATCTTGAGCGCATCGAGTCCGCGGAACATCCCGATGCGGCGGCGGCGATCAATGTCATAAGCTTCTTTTTTACAGCAGCTTACGTCTGCGGCGCCGGGCGCAAGCCCTGATGCGCGGTGGTTTAGAGGCGTCGTTCATTGCGGTATTTTTCACGAAGTGCAAAAAAAGTGTTGCAAAAATGCTTTAAACAACCAAAATTATCAGAGTTTAGCAATATCAACAGGCTCAATTAGGAGTGAGAAAAAATGGCAATCAGCAGATCTACGGGATACGGAATGGTGGCTGCCGGCTATGTCGCGATGAACGATAAGGACGGTCCTGTGCTTGCCAACGCGATCAGCAAGGCATACAACATTCCGTTGGAGTATCTGCTAAAGATCATGCAGCAGTTGGTGCGTGCCAACATTTTGCGAAGCAAGCGCGGTCCCCGGGGGGGATTTACGATGGCCCGTCCGGCACAGGAAATCACGATGCTGGAGATCATTGAGGCTGTGAATGGATCCATCTGCGGGCATTTCGACATTGCGGCCCAGGCGAACAACGCCCCCTACAGCGTAAAAATGGAGCAGGTTTGCAAGGAAGCTTCGGAGAAGTGCACTGCCATTCTGCGTAAGACCACGCTGGCGGACATGCTTTAAAACGCTGGAGGGCTGAAAGGCCCGCGCAGCGTCTTTGGGAACAACATTCTATTTTTGTATCGCGGGGGAATGGTCTGCGCCGGGTTAGGTGCGAGTGCGCCGCAGCGGGGAGGGCGGCGGACATGGCCGGTCATTTGTGCTTCGGTCCAGCAGCGGACGCCGGCGTTCCGCGGGAGCCGCGATGCTTGACAGGCAGGGGGTGAATTGACTTTTTCGGGGGGTTGTGTTAGCCTCGTTGGAAAAGCCTTGGGAGTGTTCATTGAAGGATTTTCTGCGAGAGATCATCAGCCGGGCGGGGGAGATGTCACTGGAGTATCGCGGCCGTTTAAAGACGTTGGAGGTTTCGCGCAAGTCACGCAACGATCTGGTGTCGGAGGCGGACGTTGCGATTGAAAAGTTCATCGTGGAACAGATCCGGCAGGCGTATCCCCGGCACGCCATCGACGGGGAAGAAAGCGGTGTCGCCCAGGGCGGCGAGTACCGTTGGATCATCGATCCGATTGACGGCACGACCTCGTTTGTGCACGGCCAGCCGTACTATTCGATCTCGATTGCGGTGGAGAAGGCGGGCCAGTACGTGCTTGCGGCGGTAAATGCGCCGGCGATGGGGGAGTTGTACGAGGCCCGGGCGGGGGATGGCGCGACACTTAACGGCTCGCCGATTCGTGTGTCGGCGACGGCGGACCTTGCCGACAGCGTGATGGCGACGGGGTTTGCGTGCGTGCGTTTCGACCAGGTGCACAACAACCTGCCCTATTTCAATGTGTTGGTGCCGCGCCTGCGGGACGTGCGGCGGTACGGATCGGCCGCGCTGGATCTGTGCTATACGGCATGCGGGCGTCTCGAGGGGTTCTGGGAACTGCATCTGAAGATCTACGATGTGGCGGCGGGCTTTTTGATTCTGTCTGAGGCGGGTGGCCGGTGGAGCGATTTCTCAGGCCGCCGGGAGGGTGTCTGCGAGGAGGTCCTGGCGACCAACGGTTTGATCCACGAACAGGTTATGGCGCTGTTCGCCTTGGTACGACAGAACAGCTAACGGAGGACAAGCGTGAGCACAATCAGCAGGCGTCAATTCCTTAAGATCACAGGTGCATCGATTGCCGCTGCGGGACTCCATGTTGCGGCCGCAGCGGAGAAGGGGCGAAACCTGCCGAACGTCGTTTACATCCTTGCCGACGACCTGGGGTACGGGGATGTGAAGTGTCTCAATGCCGACGGCAAGATACCGACGCCGAACGTGGACCGCCTGGCCCGGGAGGGAATGGTCTTCACGGATGCGCATTCCGGCTCGGCGGTGTGCACGCCGACGCGGTACGGGATACTGACGGGGCGGTACTGCTGGCGGTCGCGGCTGAAAAGCGGCGTATTGAACGGGTCATCGCCTGCGCTGATCGAGGAGGGGCGGATGACGGTGGCGTCGCTGCTGAAGCGGCACGGCTACCGTACGGCATGCGTGGGCAAGTGGCACCTGGGATTGGGCCGCGACAGGCAGACGGATTTCGGTAAGCCGCTGCGGCCCGGACCCAATGACGCGGGGTTCGATTACTTTTTCGGGATCCCGGCGTCCCTGGATATGCCGCCCTACTGCTTTGTGGAAAACGATCGGCCGACGGAGATGCCGACGGAGACGATTGCGGCCTCGCCGTCGCCGGCGATGTGGCGGGCCGGGCACATCGCGCCGGGATTTCGGCACATTGACGTGCTGCCGACGATAACGCAAAAAGCCGTGGCGTTCATCGAACGGTACGCAAAGGAGTCAAAGGGGTTGCCGTTCTTTTTGTACTGGCCGCTGACGGCGCCGCATACGCCGATCGTGCCGAACGCCAAGTTTGTCGGCAAGAGCGGCGTCGGGGCATACGGCGATTTCGTGTGCGAGATGGACGATTGCGTCGGGCGGCTGATGAAGGCGCTGGAGGAAAACGGGCTGGCGGAGAATACGTTGGTGATTTTCACAAGCGACAACGGCTGTTCTCCGGAGGCGAATTTCAAGGCGCTTGCCGAGCACGGGCACAATCCGAGTTACATCTTCCGCGGCATGAAGGCGGATATCTTCGAGGGCGGGCACCGGATACCGTTTATCGCGCGATGGCCGGGGCGGATTGCGCCCGGGACGCAATGCGCCGAGACGATCTGCCTGACGGACCTGATGGCGACGGCGGCCGAGATTGTCGGCGAGGACTTGCCGCCGGATGCCGGCGAGGATTCGGTAAGCATCTTGAGTGCGCTGCTGGTTGAGAAACGGGACGGCCCGCTGCGCGAAGCGACGGTGCATCATTCGATCAACGGGTCGTTTTCGATTCGGCAGGGCAAGTGGAAGCTGGAGTTGTGTCCGGATTCGGGCGGGTGGAGTCATCCGCGGCCGGGGGCAGCCGGCAAGCCGGAACTGCCGCCGGTGCAGTTGTACGATTTATCAAAGGACATCGCGGAAAGGCAGAACGTGTACGCCGAGCATCCGGAGGTTGTTGCGCAGCTGACGGCGCTCCTGGAGAAGTACAGGCAGCAGGGCCACAGTCGCCCGCTGAAATGAAATCTTATCAGAAGGAGAAGGCGATGGGTGGAGGAATGATCGGCAGGCTATTGGGCGCGATGGTTCTGGCGGCACTGGTGCAGGCCGGCGCGGCGGCACAGAGCGCGGGGATAGCGGCGAAGTACCCGGGCGACAAGGGGATCGAGGACGATCCCCGGGTACTGTTCGTGGAGGATTTCGAAACGGGAACGGTGGAGGAGATCGGCGCGCGCTGGGGACAGATCTACAAGCCCGAGAACATCGACCTTTCCACGGATGTGCACGCCAATTCGCCGGGTGAGAAATCCATCCGCATGCGGGATAACGGATACCTGTTTACGCATCCGCGCGGGGTGGACACGATGTACGCGCGGTTTTACGTGAAGTTTCACGAGAAGACCGGTTACATTCATCATTTCGTGCACCTCGTGGCGGACCGCAATCCGAAGCCCTGGCCGAAAGGCGGGGCCGGCGAGACACCGCCGGGGGATGAGAAGTTCTCGACGGGCATCGAGCCGACCGGGCGGTGGGGGCAGTATTCGCCGCCGGGGGTATGGAACTTTTATACGTACTGGCACGAGATGCAGACCAAATGGGGCTCCGTGTTCAACGGCAAGCAGGAGCCGATCGAGCCGGGGCGGTGGTATTGCGTGGAGGTGATGCTCAAGGCCAACAGCGCGCCGGACAAGGCCGACGGAGCGCAGGCATTCTGGGTCGACGGCGAGTTGTACGGGCACTTCGACGGGTTTCGGTGGCGGACGACGGACAAGCTGAAGATCAACAGTTTCTGGCTCTTGTATTACAACACCGAGCAGCCTGCGCGGCACAACAACGACCCGCATCCGGAGTCCCGGGTGATGGAGGTGTGGTTCGACGACATTGTGATTGCCACGGAGTACATCGGCCCGGTGCAAGGCAGGCCGGCCGGCGGCCGGAAGAAAGCGCGGCCGTCGTACAGTGCGCTCCTCACGCCGGGGGCGCTGGTGCCCGAGCCGGGGGCGAAGGCGTTTTCCGCTGATTTCGAATCAGGCGACGGCGGCTTTGCGGGCGGACAGGTTGTAGACGCATCGGGCGGCGATTCGAAGGCCTATGCGTTCGGGCCGGCGGGAGCCTCGGTCTGGAATCGCTTCTCCGTGCCGGTGGCGGAGTCAACAACGGTGCGGCTGCGGCTGAAGGCCCTGGGCGAGACGCGGCAGGCGACGATATTGATCTGGTCGAAGAAGAACGGCGATAACTGTCGATACGAGATCGGGTCGCTGCCTGGGGGTGTGTGGCGGGACGTGGAGTTCCGGGCGATGGAGTCCCGCGTGGGCTGGGGCATGAAGGGCGCGAGTCTGGAAGGGGACGTACTGAACAATTTTAAGATCATCTATGAAGGCGGCCCGGACGATCGCGTGCTGCTGGATGATTTTGTGATCCTCGAGTGAGCTGCTGTGTGCTGAGGGTTGCGACAATCGGGCGGCGGGGCAAACCTCGCCCCTGCAATCTGACGGAGGATTGAAATGACGATGCGTTTTTCGGCGTGTGCGGTAACCTTGTTTGCGGTTGCGGCCTTGTGTGGCGGCCAGGAGCCGGCGGCTTCACAACAGGCGCCTGACAGCAAGCAGGCGTTGGCGGTTTTGCCGGAAGTGCTCGACGGCGGGCCGTGGCAGGACATGATGAAGCGGCATTTTCTGGCGGAGGCGGCGCTTCTGGCACAGAGGTGGCGGGCGGATTACGATGCCCGCAAGACGGCCGAGCAGATCGCGGCGTACCAGGCAAAGATGAAGGCTAACTTCATCGATGCGCTGGGCGGCCTGCCGGAGCGGACGCCGCTTAATGCACGCGTGACCGGGGTCGTCCAACGCGAGGGGTACACGGTTGAGAAGGTGATCTTCGAGAGCCTGCCGGGGTTTTATGTGACGGCGCTGTTGTTCTTGCCGGCCGATGCGCCCAGGCCGTATCCGGCGGTGTTGGTGCCGTGCGGGCACAGCGATACGGGCAAGGCATTTGATCTTTATCAGCGGGTCGGGGCGCTGATGGCGCTCAACGGCATGGCGGCGATGGTGTTCGATCCGATCGACCAGGGCGAGCGGAGCCAGTACCTGGACGCCAACGGCAAGGCGCCGATCCGGGGAACGCGTGCGCACACGATGTTGGGCGTGGGGTCGATCCTGTTGGGGCAGAACACCGCGCGGTTCGAGATCTGGGACGGTATGCGGGCGATCGATTATCTGCAGTTGCACCCGGAGATCGACCCGACGAAGATCGGCTGTACGGGCAACAGCGGCGGCGGGACGCAGACTGCGTACCTCATGGCGCTGGACGAGCGGATTGCGGCGGCGGCGCCGTGCTGCTATATCACGACATTTGAGCGGTTGCTCAACACGATCGGCTGCCAGGACGCCGAGCAGAATATCTTCGGGCAGTTGGCCTTCGGAATGGACCATGCGGATTACGTGATGATGCGGGCGCCGCGACCGACGCTGATCGGCTGCGCGACGCGGGACTTCTTCGACATCGGCGGCACGTGGGAGACTTTTAGACGGGCCAAGCGGCTGTATACGCGGATGGGGGCGGCCGAGCGTGTCGACATCGTCGAGGCCGATGAGACGCACGGGTTCAGCCTGCATTTGCGCAACGGCGCGGCGCGATGGATGGCGCGGTGGCTGTGCGGGCGGGATGAGGCGGTGACGGAGCCGAATATCGTGCCGCTCTCGCCGGCGGAGGCCCAGTGTACGCCGGCGTGGCAGGTGATGCTGCTGCCGGGGGCGCGGTCGGCCTACGATATCAACGTTGAGTACGAAAAGCAGCTTGCGGCCAGGCGCAAGGCGCTTTGGCACCAGGAAAGCACCGAGACGCTGATTGCCCGGGTGCGGCAGATTGCCGGTATTCGCAGGGTTGACAAATTGAAGTCGCCGAAGGTGCGGCTCGGTGAGACGCTGCAGCGCGACGGTTATACAATCGAGAAGGCCGTGCTGGAGTGTGAGTCGGGGATATATTTGCCTCTGTTGAGATTCAAGCCCGCTGAGGAATCGTCGGCAGGTGCGGTGGTTTACGTCAATGAGGCTGGCAAGGATGCGGATGCGGGGCCGGGCGGCGCCATCGAGGCGCTTGTGCGGGCAGGCAAGACGGTCTATGCGGTCGACGTGCGCGGCATCGGTGAGACGAAGCAGAATGGGCAGCGTTACGGGGCGCCCTCCTTCGGCCTGGATGGGCAGGACGTTTACGCCGCGTACGTGATGGGCCGGTCGTACGTCGGCATGCGGGCGGAGGACATACTTCTATGTGCGAGAATCGCCGGCATGAACACAGAACACGGGCCGGTTGAGCTTGTGGCGGTCGGCAACGTGGGTGTGCCCGCCTTGCATGCGGCCGCCTGTGAGCCGCGGATGTTCAGTCACGTTACGATTCGCGGCACGCTTACGTCATGGTCGAGCGTTGTTCATGCGAAGATGCATGACAATCAGCTCGTCAATGCGGTGCACGGGGCGCTGACGGTGTATGACCTGCCGGATCTTGTGCGGCTGTTGGGCGACAAGATCACCATCGAGCAGCCCGCCGGGCCGGATGGCAAGCCGCTGGTTGAGTAGCCGGATATGCGCGCCGCAACGGCGGTCAGATTCATCTATATCGACTGATCAGGGCAGTGGAGCGGGTGGTTGCAGGCGAGCCACTGTCTTACGAATTCGGCGAGGTCATACAGGTCGATGCGGCAATCGGGGGCGTTGTTCAGGCCGCTGACATCCGCGGCGAGCCGGCCGCCCGCTTCGAGTACTTCGCTGCATGTTGTCGGCGTCTCCGATACATACATCACCGCATCGGCGATGACGTAGCCGTCGGTACCGGCATTGGACAGCGTGACTGCGCCGACGGACGGCGTGAAGCTGTATGAACCCAGGAGCACCCATCGGCTGCCGTTGGACCGCTGGTCGACAACATGATTGGCGGTTCCGGTCTCATGCTGTATGGTCACCGGGACATTGGAGGCGCGGTTTTCATGCGCTGTCCACCGCAGGTAGACCTTGTAGGAGCCCGCGGCGGGAACATTCAACTTGAATCGCACGGACTTCTGGCCTTTGCCGACGTTGTCATCGTGCAGATAGCCGATGCCGTGATAGCCGGGAGTTGTGCTGCTGGCAACCCAGTTGCCGACGATCTGTACGCCGGAGCCGCCTTGTGAATCGATGATGGTTCCCTCGACCTCTTCCGGGTAGCGCTCCCAGTAGAGACGCTGGCCGCGTGCCTCCAGGGTGGTTTGCAGCGTCTTGATGTGCACGTCCTGCAGGTCGCGCTTGTCGGCATGGGCCTGAGCAATTGCGACGGCGGCGGACTGCGCCAGAATCATGAAGACCGGCTCCATGCGAACCGAGCCGTACGCGATGTGAGATGCAGAAACACAGACCGGCACGGCGAGATTGGTACACTCACCGACGCGCGGGACGATACAGCGGTAGGAGATGGGGTAGGGGCTGAAGCCGTGAATCTGCACGTCGCCTTCGTTTTTCACGTAACCTTCCGGCGTGACGAAGCGGCGGCAGTTGTGCGAGTCCATGCCGTAAGCGGCCAGACCCACGCTGTCTTTGACGAGCACTGAGCCCATGACGTCGTGCTGCGTGAGTACATGGTCGCTGACCATGCGGCGTGCTTCGCGCACGTAAAGCTGCGGCGGCCAGCCGCCGGTTTCCGTGAATTCGTCGGCGGCCAGACCCCAGCTGCTCATCTGTGTGCGGATGGTCGCGGGCACCGCAGGATCATTCGCGAGAAACCACATGAGGCCCTTCTGGTACGTGACATGGGCCTGGAAGATCGCCTCGCGCGTTGCGTACGAGCCTTCCGGCCAGCCGTAGTTCTGTCCGATGAAGTCGGTTGAGACGGCGCCGTGATTGTTGGTGTCGGTCTTGCCGTTGTTGATGGGGTCGAACTTGTTGAAGACATCCTTCCAGCCGGCGGCCAGGTAGCGTTCCAGCAGCACGTACAACAAGCGGTCGTAACCGGCGGGTTTTTCGAAGGGGATGCGGTTGGAAGCGACCTGTGTCAGGCACATGCGGAAATTGTAAGCCTGGATGCGGTGGTCGCCTTCGCCGATGACCGGCGTGGTGGTCTCGATGCCGGGCAGAAGGCCGCTGGTCGGATCGCCCGCGACGATGTAGGGGCTGATGTTGTAGTTGAATTGATGTGCGTTGCGGACCTGCTGACCGTTGTAGGTTTCTCCATAGCGGGAGTTGGATTCGCGCCCGGTAGTGTAGCTGACCCCGGCGGCCGCCATGAGATCGCCTTCGTAGGTGGCGTCGATGAAGTAGTCGGCCACGACACGCAGGCCGTTTTCCATTCGGACCGCCACGATGCGGTTGCCGGCCATTTCGACGTCGTCGAGAAAGGCCTTATAGTAGACCGGCGCCTTGGCTTCGGCGACCATGTCCTGGAAGACCGCCAGCGCTACCGACGGCTCGAAGGTCCAGTCCTCGCTTGTGCCGTATTTTGCACCGACGCGCCGGTAGAATTCGCGGGAGAGGCCGTGAATGGCGTCCTTGTTGCCGATGTCGGTCCAGCCGAGGCCGCCGCTGGACAGGCCGCCCAGACGTATGCCGGGGTGGACGATAACGGAGTCGAGGCCCAGCCGGCTCAGCTCCAGGGCCGCCACGACGCCGGCCGACGTGCCGCCGTAGATGCACACGTCCGTCGTAATGGTTTGCGGCGTGACGGTCTCGGGCGGAAAGTAGTAGTGCAGGTTGTCGGCGCCGGCCGGCACATGGCAGGCGAGGCTGGACAACAAGGCAAGGAGGAGGACGAACTTTTGTCTTAAGGTGCTGCTGTACTTCATGAGGCTTTCCCCGCGGCAGGATCGCTGCCTGCAACTTAGTTGTTGTTGAAAGGATTGGGCGCCGCTGCAGTTGATCGGCGCCCAATCCGTGGTTCGCTGCTTATCGATATCGCCGTTACCTGGCGATCGGCTGGCAGCCTTCGCCCTGCGGGTCGTTGCAGAGGGCCCACTGCTGGGCAAGCACTGCCAGATCGTAGAGATTCACATAACAGTCCGGTTCGCCATCAGGCCCGCTGATGTCGAAAGACAGCGTCGGGTTGACGAGCAGGCCTGACTGCGGATCGACCACGAGCAGGTCGCGGCAGACCGCATCCTTGACAATGATGGTGATCTCGTCATACGCGCTTGCGCCGAAGGCGTCCTGCACGGAGAGCCGCAGGGTGTAAATACCCGGCTCGAAAAACGTCGCCGTCGTGTTGGCGCTCTGGGCGTCGGCGAATTGGACCTTGTCGGCCATTGTCACGTCGGGCACCGACCACGCGACGGTCAGGGCCTGTCCCTGGTCGATGTTCCAGTCGGTGATCTTCGCGGTCAGCTCGACGGAGTCCCGGAAGGCGATGATCAGCTCGGTTGGGACCGTGTCGTCGATGGCGACGTAAGGAACGACATTAGCGCCTAAGCGTACCAGCTCCTGGATTTCCTCGGGGCTCAAGGCGTAGCTGTAGACGCGGACATCATCCAGCAGGCCCCGCCACGGATGGCCGTCGCCGTGCCTGCCGCCGATTGTCACCTCGGCTTCAGGGAATAACTTAAGCAGCCCGGAGGCCGGCCGGCTGACGTCGAGGATGCCGTCGACATAGATCTTGACTTCCTTGCCGTCATAGGTGCCGGCGACATGGTGCCAGTGCCCGTCGACGAGCTTCACCGTGCCGGCGGTGAACAGGTTGCCGCTCTCCAGCGCCAGCGTGAATTCGGCGACGCCGGTGTTGAGCTGCCTGAGCACCCAGGTGAACGGATTGGCGCGTGCGACGATCGTGTTATACGTGGTGGTCAGCGTGCCGACGTCGGGCTTAACCCACGCCGCCAGGGAGATCTCCCACTGCAGGCCCGTCATGTTGGGATCGACGCTCTCATCGACGTCGATGCTGACCAGGTCATTGCCCTTAAACAGCAGTGCCGCCTCGCCAACCCAGCCTTCGGCCCAGTTGGGATCGCTGTTGGGGTCGGTAGCCAGGCTGATCGGACCCAGCGTGCCGTTATCCGCCCCGACGTTGCCTAAGGATGGATCGAGCGTGTCGACCGCCGTATCGCCCTGCGGCTGATCCTCGAAGTCCCAGCGGCCCAACAGGACGCTGTCGCCGGCGCCTTTAAAACGCACCAGCACCGTATCTTCGCCGGTGTTGGATTGCGGATCGGTGACCGTGACCTTGAATACATAGAGCCCCGGACCGCCGTCCAGGATGGCAGCCGCCTGTGGATCATTTGCCGTCTCGCCGGGGACGGTGCTGAATGAAGCCGCCGGGCCGCTGACCTGGGTCCACGCGTACGTGAGGTCTTCCTGGGCCGTGTCGAGATCGAATACCGACGGATTCATCTGAACGGTGTTATCAGGCGCGGCCACCTGAATTGGGGCGCCGGCGTCGACAACCGGAATCCGCGGATCTTGTGCGAATACCATTACATTATCTGCACGCCAGTCGGCGCCGCTGCGTCCTCGCTCCAGGTAGATCGATGTACCGTTTCTGGGCGAGGGTATTTCCTGCCACACGCTTACGGGTACATCGACAACGATGTCGGTGCCGGTCGTCAGGCTCTTCACAGAAACCGTGTAATCGCCGGTCCATGTTCCCTTCGCGATCAGACGATAGGCTACGATCGTGTTTGTGGCAAAATTGGAGGCGAGCATCTTGCCTTGTGTCCCGGGTACCACAACCCACGCCTTGGCCACACCGTTATAGAACTCCAGCTGTGCGTCATTGACGCGCGGGTGCAGCACGCTGACGTTGTTGGCGCCGCCCTTGATTGTTACGTCCATCGCCCGCGCCGATCCGGGGTCGCCGAAGGCAAAATCAAACTGCAGATAAAAGGAGTCGGTGATGGGAGTGGACAGGTTCTGTTTGATGGCATCGGTATCATTGCTCGTTTTGATGAGGTTCACCGCGTAACCCGTCCCGTCGAGCCCCGGTACTCGGGATACGGCTCCGCCGGATTCTTTGGTCCAGTTGTCGGGCCAGTTGTTTGTCCATGCCTCAAAATCTCCGTTTTGGACGAGATTCTGGGCCGGGGCGGACAGGACGATGGACAAAAGTGCAATTGCCATGAAGATGAGGTTTTTCGACATCACCATTCTCCTTATGAAATGAATTTGCATCAACCACTGTTGTACCAACAATGACAGCCCTTTATTATAGCGGCCTCGCTGTTCCGGGTCAACGCTGCGCAGGTACCCTTTACAGTTCAAATTTTTCGGGTAAACAACGTCTTTCTTGCAGGGCCCTTGGGGGTCGTTTGCGTCTCGGCTGCGTCGCGAGTGCACAGCGTGATGCAATGTCGACGCCATTTGCAGCTATTTGCAATCCGTGTTATACTCCGCTGGTTGTGGTGTCGACAATGTGTACAGTCTGGCCCTGGCGTAAAGGATAACGAATATGCAACGGATACATCATTCAACAATAGCGGCCGCGGTTCTCCTGGCTGTGTTGTCGTCGAATGTCGCCGCGGCCGTGAGGTACGTCTGGCTGGACGAACTGGATGTCAGCAAAATGGAGGCGGGCCGGGGAGAGCCGAAACGCAATGCCTCCGTGGAAGGCCGCCCGCTTTCGATCGGCGGCCGGAAGTTCGAGCGCGGTGTCGGCACACATGCCCATTCGGTCATGTGGATAAAGATGGACGGCTGGACGAGCCATTTCACGGCGTTCGTGGGTGTGGACGACGAGGTTGGCAAATCGCCGGCCAGCGTGGAGTTCATCGTGTTCGGCAAGGGCCAGGTGCTCTGGCAGAGCGGCATCATGAAAGCGGGCGATCCGCCGAAGGAGGTCAACGTCCTGACCCGCGGCGTCAAGAAGCTCGGCCTGATCGTCACGGATGGCGGCGACGGCAACAGCCATGATCACGCCGACTGGGCCGATGCGAAACTCCGCGTCACGGGGCAGGACCCCCAGGCCATGTCTTCGGCGGCCGTGGAACCGTACATCCTGACGCCGAAGCCGCAGCCGACACCGCGGATCAACGGGCCCGACGTTTTCGGTGTGCGGCCGGGCTCGCCCGTGCTGTATACGATACCGGCCACGGGCGATCGCCCTATGACGTTCGGGGCGGTGAATCTGCCCACTGGATTGTCGCTCGATAAGGCGACCGGACGCATCACGGGGACATTGAGCAGGGAAGGTGAATACAAACTGACTCTGACGGCACAGAACGCGCTGGGCAGGAGCGAAAAGGAGTTTCGCATCATCGTGGGCGATCGTATCTGCCTGACGCCGCCGCTGGGGTGGAACAGTTGGAACTGCTGGGCGGCCTCGGTCGATGCCGAGAAGATCAAGGCCGCCGCAAAGGCGATGGTCGACACCGGCCTGATCAATCACGGCTGGACGTACATCAACATTGACGATGGATGGCAGGGCCCGCGGGGCGGCGAATTCAACGCCATCCAGGGAAACGAGAAGTTTCCCGACATGAAGGGCCTGTGCGATTACGTGCATTCGTTGGGGCTGAAGATCGGCATTTACTCGACGCCCTGGGTGACGACGTATGCCCAGCACATCGGCGGCTCGGCGGATAACCCCCGGGGGACGTGGAGCGCCGAGAAGGACCCCCGTTTCCAGGGCTGGCGGCACGGCAGGTATTCCTTCGCAATCAACGATGCAAAGCAGTGGGCGGCCTGGGGCGTGGATTACCTCAAGTACGACTGGAACCCCAACGACGTGCCTCACGTTACCGAAATGGCCGAAGCGCTCCGCGCCTCGGGACGTGACATCGTCTACAGCCTGTCCAACAGTGCGCCGTTTGAGCACGCGGCCGATTGGGCGCGGCTGGCAAATTGTTGGCGGACGACTGACGATATCGTCGACTCGTGGGACAGCGTCTCTCAGATTGGCTTTTCGCAGGATAAGTGGGCGCCCTTCGCCGGGCCGGGCCATTTCAACGATGCCGACATGCTCGTCGTGGGCAGCGTCGGCTGGGGGCCGAACCTGCGCCCATCGCACCTGACGCCGGACGAACAGTACACACATATCAGCCTGTGGTGCCTTCTGGCCTCACCCATGCTCCTGGGCTGCGACCTGACCGGCCTGGATGAATTCACTCTGAGCCTGCTGACAAATGACGAGGTGCTCCAGGTCAATCAGGATGCCTTGGGCCGGCAGGCGGTGCAGGTCGCCGGCGACCAGACGTATGCCGTTTACGCCAAGAACATGGCTGACGGTTCCAGGGCGGTGGGGCTGTTCAATCGCGACGTCATGTATGACGAGCCTAAGACGGTCACAGTGAATTTCGCCGATCTCGGCCTGGAAGGCGAGGTCCGCGTGCGCGATCTCTGGCGGCAAAAAGACCTCGGCGAGTTCAATGGTTCGTTCAGTGCCGACGTGCCCGCACACGGCGTCGTCCTCTTGAGGATGTGGCCCAAATAGTTCCTGCGGCCGCGGGTCCGCTGAACGAAAGCCGGTCGATTGCCGAAAAAGAATGATGCGCCGGTCAGACTTGGCCGGTTATTGGGAGAATGCATGGGCAATTCCGACAAGACGCACGACCGGGTCGAAAAGCTTCGCCAGTTGTTGGCCGGCGCCAAGTCGCTGCTCATCATGATGCAGGACAACCCGGACCCGGATTCGATTGCGGCCGCGGTGGCGCTGCGGAAGATCGCCAACACGCTGACGCAGACGGCCTGCACCATTACGTGCGGCGGAACGGTCGGCCGAGGGGAGAATCGAGCTATGGTGCGCTACCTGAATCTGGAGCTGCGCCCCCCGTTGGAGATTCAATGGGATCGTTACCCGCTGATCGCCCTGGTCGACACGCAGCCCGGCACGGGCAACAACAGTCTGACGAAGGACCGCCTGCCCGACATCGTCATCGACCATCACCCCATGAAACCGCTGACGCGTTCGGCCAAACTTGTCGACATCCGCACGCGCTACGGTGCAACCGCGACGATCCTCCACGAATACCTTCTCAGCGCCGGCATCGTTCCCGACGCGCCGCTGGCGACCGCACTGATCTACGGCATCCGCTCGGACACGCAGGACCTCGGCCGCGAGGCGACCGGCGCCGACATCAAGGCCATCGAAGAACTTTACCCGCTCGCCAACAAGCGCATGCTCTCGGAGATTCAGCGGGGCAGCGTGCCGCGCGAATACTTTCAACTCTTGTCGGAGGCCCTCACGCACACGACCGTCTACGAGGACGTCGCCGTCGCCGAACTGCAGGAGGTCAACAACCCCGACATGATCGGCGAGGTCGCGGATCTCTTGCTGCGCGAAGAGAACACACACTGGACGCTGTGCAGCGGGCTCTACAACAATCGCCTGCTCCTGTCGCTCCGAACGGACCAGACGGCCAATCGCGCCGACAAGGTGATGAAGCGGCTCGTCTCGCGCAAGGGCAGCGGCGGCGGCCATCTCAGCTACGCCGGCGGCCAGATCGACGTCACGGGCAAGAGCAGGGCGCAGATCGCCAAGCTGCGCGAATGCATTGTCAAGCGGCTTTTGAGGTGCCTTGACAAGGACACCTTCGGCCACGATCTCATTTGAACATTTCCGCCCCCCTGTCAATTTGACAGCCCGCACCGCCCCTCTACGCCCGATAATGCGGCAAGCACATGCAGCAGGCCTCTATGTAAGCCCAGTGCTATCAACAGTTTACAGGCTCATCTCTCCCTCTCCGACTGTCGCTGGCACGCTGTTTGCAAATCCGACAAGCGAGTGGAAAAGGAACGGTTGAAAGTGAAAACGAAAACACTCTTTGAAAGGAGGTGAGCGTTTATGTTGTGGATGAATCCGCGATTTCCATTCGACCACATTGAACGCACGCTCAACGAAATGAACCGTGTCTTTGACATTCTGGAGGGTCCCATCGGCCTGCGGTCCATGCCTCGAGGCACCTTCCCGGCTGTGAACGTCTACGAGACCGATGATGAGTACCTGCTCAGGGCGGATCTGCCCGGGGTCGACCCCAAGGACATGGACCTGTCGGTGGCGGAGAACACGGTCACGCTGACGGGCAAGCGCGAGGACGAACAGGAAGACGTGCGTTACTATCGTCGCGAGCGGCCGGTCGGATCGTTCACCCGCACTGTGACACTTGCCGAGCGCATTGATGCCGACAAGGTCAAGGCCGAGTACAAAAACGGCGTACTCAGCGTCATTGTGCCCAAGACGCAGGCCGCCAAACCGAAGTCGATCGCCATCAAAGCGAAGTAAGCGCGGCGGCGCAAGCGGACTTTCGATGGCAATTGAATGACAATGCCCAAAGGAGGTGAATCGTTATGGCAGAACAGGAACTTGCAACAACGCAGAAGGCTGAAGTCACGCGGCGGCGGGGCTCCGAGAAGCGGATGTTTGTGCCCCTGGCCGATATCTGGGAAACGGAAGAGGAGATCGTGGTGAAGCTCGATATGCCCGGCGTGGAAAAGAAGAACGTCGACGTCAAGGTCGAGGGCGACACGCTGACGGTCTGCGGTGAGGTCAGCGAGGAGCCCCAGGGCCGCACGGTCTACGCCGACCGACAGATCGGCGGTTTCTGCCGTGAATTTACGCTCAGCCGCGATCTCGACCGCAACAAGATCGAGGCCGAGATGGAGGCCGGCGTGCTGACTATTCGCGTAGCCAAGGCCGAAGAGGTCAAGCCGCGGCACATTCAGATCACCACGGCCAAGTGACAATAGCCGTCATGACCAAATCTCAACAACTGCTCAGGAGGCGGCGCCCGCGGGTGTCGCCTCCGGCCTTTGTATCATCCCTTGAAATGTTTAAGCCTTCAGCCGCCACGCCGTCGCGATCCGGTCGTTATCCGACCGATCCTTTTCGATAGTGATCTTTGCAAACAGACACGTCGCCTCCAACAGTTCGCGGATAGCGGGCCCCTGGCGATAGCCGATTTCCAGCATCAGCACACCGTCCTCTTTCAGGAACGGCTCGATCCGCTCGAGGATTCGGCGATACACATCGAGGCCGTCGACGCCGCCATGCAGTGCGCTGACCGGCTCATAGTCCTTCACGTTTCTATCCAAGGTCTCCATCTCCGCCGACGTCACGTATGGCGGGTTGGAGACAACAAGGTCGAAACTTGTCTCGTCCAGGCCGCCGATGAGCGGGTCGAACAAATCACCGCAGAGCAGCCGCACCCGCTCGCCGAGATCATGCAGTTGAACATTCTCATTGGCCGCGGTCAAAGCCTCGTCGCTTACATCGGTGGCCGTGACCCGGCATTCGGGTACATTCTTGGCGATGGCCGCGGCGATGCAGCCGGAGCCGGTGCATAAATCCAGTACTGCCGCCGGCTGCGGCCGCGCGCGCAGAAGGTCGATTGCCCGCTCAACCAGCAGCTCTGTCTCGGGCCGGGGGATCAGGCACGCCTTGTTGAGCCGGATCTCCAGCGAGTAAAATTCGCAGCGGCCGACAAGGTACGCCACCGGCTCGTGCTCGGCACAGCGTTTGACAAGGCCGCGAAGTTCGTCCAGCTTCGCCTGCTCCACAACACGATCGAAGTTCGTATACAGTTCGATGCGCTTGCAGCCTAAGACATGCGACAGCAGCAGTTCGGCGCTGAGCCGCGGCGCGTCGACACCCTTGTCGGTCAGGTAGCCGTTCATCCACGTCAACAGTCTGCCGATGGTCCACTGTTCCACGCGCCAAAATCCTTGTCCGAATCGTCAATGAAAAGGTGACAAACCCGTACTTCCGGCGCCGGCGATCGCAGTAGTTAAATCCCCGCAACGAACCAATCACCGGCCGGCTCAGGCAGTCTTTTCTTCACCCATACCTGCCCGCCAGATAAGATGCTGATTCGCTCTTCGAAGTGCCGGATTATCCTCCGCCCCAACCCGTAAATCAATGAAAAACAGGTACGTCAGTTGAATATTTAACCGTTCTGAGGTATCTTTTTCCAGGCCCGAGTGCAATTTCGCCACCTGATGCAGGAATTCGAATGGCATGAACTGTCCGGCATGCAATTTGAAAATGCAGAGAACATGGATCAGCGGCATGGCGGTCCGGGCCTGCCCTTCCTGTCACGGTATCTGGTTCGATGCCGATGTATTTCTGCCGGCCGCCAAAGCGCTGGCGGACCGGACGAAAGCATCGGCCGACCTTGGCTTTCTCTTTAAGCCGCGGCAGGTTGACAGCCCGGACTCTTGCAGTCGGCGGCTATGTCCGCGCTGTACAACGTTGCTCCGCAATTTCAACTATGCCTACGATTCCAACATCATGCTGGACAAGTGCCCCTCCTGCGGCGGTGTTTGGACCGATCCCGGCGAGATTCAGCAGGTCGCCGCCTATCTCAAGGGTGACCCCCGCGTACAGGAGATCGGCCGCGACCTCCTGAAGCGTCAAAAGTACCTCGAGAGAATTGCCGCCGCGCCGCAGCCTTTATCGCCCATAATGTATTATTTGCCGCATGCGTTACCTCTGGGCAACGATCTTGAGCGGCGGCGGATGCCTGCTGCCACTGCGGCGATCATCATCTTCTGTGTTATAGTCTTCGCGCTCACCGCACGCGATATCGATATGGCTGTTCTCTGGGGACATACACCCGCGGATTTTTCGGTAGTCAGGCTCTTTGCGCACATGTTCCTGCACGCCGACGTCTTTCATCTGCTGGGCAACATGTGGTTCTTATGGCTGTTTGGCAGAAGTGTTGAAGATCGGCTCAACTGCAAGCGGTTCATAGCCCTTTATGTCGCCGCCGGCCTGGCGGCAAGCATTGTGCAGACACTCGCTAACGTCAGTTCCCCCATTCCCATGGTGGGCGCCAGCGGCGCCGTCTCCGGTATCATGGGCATGTACCTCGTATTCTTTCCCCACGCCGGCATTAAGCTCTTCTGCTGGGGTCACGTCGTTCACGTCACAGCCGGGTTCTACCTCGGGTTCTGGTTTGTTCTTCAACTTCTGAACGGTCTGTTTTGTGGCGCGGGCAGCCTGTCTGACGTCGCGTGGTTCGCTCACATCGGCGGCTTCTGTTTCGGCGCTGCTGCGGCATTCATCATGAAGGACAACCGTCCCAAAGCCCCCGTGTGAGCCGCCAAAAAGAAAGCCCGGGCCGATGAGGTACGCTCGGGCCCGGGCTGCTTGAAAGCTGTTGTAGTGCAAGTTACCGTTTGCGTCGAACAAGACTCAGCGCCCCGAGTCCCAGCAAGGCAAGCGTTGCAGGCTCGGGAACGACGACAAAGTTGGCTATGGTCGCATCCTGTTCGCTGTCCCAGATGCCCATGCGGAAGGCCTGAATGCTGGAGATGTCCTTACCGTCGGCGATTACGCCGTTCCACGTGGCTAACAGCGAGCCGGACGCAATATCAACCACCGCGACGCTGTATTCCGTGGCAGAGGTGAAAAGCCAGTCGAAGTGCAGCCCGGTTGCGGGTATGACACCTACGTCGCTGCCGTCGGCCGTCCATTTTACGACCCTGTCACTCCACAGCTTATGCGCCGCCGTGACCGTCCAGTTGGTCCACGGGTCGGTGTTCTCGATGAATCCGGCCCAACTGTCATTTACCCAATTGCTCAGGCCGTCGCCTATGCGGTCGCGTTGTTCGTTCGTCACGTAATAGTCATACGAGACCGAGTCGCCAACATGGAGCGTCAGCGGTGTTGCAATCGCGGAATCAGTATTGGCGCCGCCAAAAACGCCCGTAATCGTGCCGCTGAGGCCATCGCTGCTGACAGTGTACAGGTTGGTCACAGACGCATCATCACGAGCCGCGCAATCGGCGGTTGCCCACTCGCGCCCGCAAAATGTGATTGTTCCGGCCTGGGCTGCGGCTGCAAACAACATCGCTGCCGTCAGCAGGAATGTCGCACTGTATTTCATCACTACCTCCCACAAACGAGAATCAGTTTCGGCCCGCGCAGACACAATTCTGCGCAAACAGCCTGAACTATTTATCTTGCTGCTTTGGTCGCGATCTTTCCGGCGGAAACCCAAGGAAACGGCCGGAACAAACCAAGGAGAGCTCCTGCTGGAGCCCTCCTGTTACCTGTCACTTAAGTCAGTGCTGTCTCAGTATGGCCACTCACACGTAGCGTCGCTTGGGTCGACGCACCGCATCCAGTCGGCCGCGACAAGCGCCAGATCCTCCAGGTTGACGCGGCAGTCTTCGTTGAGGTCGGTTGCCAGGCCGTGCCCCTCCGCGATGACATCCGCGCAAGTCGGCACAACAAGCACGACCGAAACCTCGTCCGCGACCTGCCGCGTTGTGTCATCCGCCGTCAGCCTCAGCACGTACGTCCCCGCGACCGGCGGGAAGTCGACCAGGGGGTCCTCTGTGTGCGGGTTGTCAAACACGACCTTTGTTGGGTCTGCTCCCAAGGGCACCGAGACAACCGCCCACGTCAGAGCAGCCGGGGCGGGAATGCCGTCATCGACAAACAATGTGGCGTCCATCTGGACCGGATCACCGCGGAACTGTATCGTCTGGTCCGGACCGGCCGTGATATACAATTGACGATCGCCTGCCTCCGCCAGGGCTGCAATCGCTTCATCCGACAAGGCGTAATTGTAAACGGCGATATCATCGATCAGGCCCGGCCACACGCGCTGAGCATCGCCGCGGTTGCCGACTTGCACATGCGGATACGCGGTGCCCCTGCCTAACAGCAGGCCCGGCCTTGTATCCGCTTCTGCGTTGAGAGCGCCGTCCACGTACAGTTTGACCTTGGCATTGACGCCGTCATAAACCGCGACAACATGGTGCCAGAAACCGTCGATCGGTGGGTATGTACCACGCAGGTCGAATGAATCGGATTGAACGAAATTCCACCGGTTGTCATTGACCTGAAGCCGCCAGCCGTTCACTCCGTGTCCGATGATCATCGGGTAGAGGGTATCAAGTGTTTTCGAAATACTCACCCATGCTGCGATCGTCGCCCCCGCGGCAAGCGCATCGAAATTAGGATCATTCTCGTATGCGTTGGTAATCTCCCAATAACCCGTCCCACCCAAGGCCGCCGCCGTTGAAGAACCGCTGATATGTCCAGGCACGACATTCGGCTCCGACCCGAAGACCAGCGTCTTCCATACGCCGTCAAAGCCGTTGCCCGTGACGTCCACTAAGGTGTTCGGATCCGGCAGGTTATCGAAATCCCAGTGTGCAATCAGCTTGTCGTCGGCACGATCCTTGACGTAGGCATTGATTTCAACCGTCACTACATTGGCGGTGTCCGTCACCTCAAGCTTCAGCACGTACTGTCCTTTCTTCGTGAAGCTCACCGTTGGCGAAGCCGCCGCAGCGTCGCTGAACGTCACCTCCCCCGGCCCCTTCACCTTCGACCACGCGATTGTCACCGCGTCTTCCGGATCGAAGATGGAGGCGCTCAACTGGATAGCTTCGTTCGCGTAAGCAATGAGGTCATTGGCGCTGACAGTGGGCTTGCGGTCGAATGTCGCTCCGCTCATCTGGTATACCGCGTTCAGAAGTATCGTCTTGCCTGCCTCGCTCAGGTTGTACTGCCCGTCGGTGCCGCTGCCGCCGGCCGACGCGGCGAACGCCAACCGCGGCCCGCCGGCCGACTGCCCGGCCCCCACGTAGAACTCAAGCCCCGTCTCCCAGTAAACCATCCATACCTGCGGGCTGCCCGTGTTGGCACGATGCCCCAGCAGGTATCCGTTGCCTGGGTCCCGCTGCTGGCACAGCGAAATGGTCCCGGTGGCGATAATGTTCACCCGGCCGTTCTCGTCAGGCGTTACGCCCTTGAACATCGGGTGGTCCGGAACATCGATCTGCAGCAGATCCGACATGTCGTTCGTCGCGTCTGACTTCACCCATTTCCAGCGGCTGCTCCGCCAAAGATAGGCGTTCATATTAATCATCGGCGCGGTAATCGAATTCCAAAGCTGAACCTCGGTACTGTCGTTGGCAAACTGGCCGCTGTCGCCGTGCCGCCCCACGATGATAAGATCATACGTGTTGCACAGATCGCATTTGGCCTGATCCATCACGCGCGGCTCGGCCAATCGTTCGACTGTGTATCCCTCTGCAATTAACAGATCAATGTACGGCTGATCGTGAGGGGCGGTCTCCGTGACGCAGTCCGAAACCCACAGAATTCGCTGTGCTTGTCCCGTGGCTGCGAAGATGGCAATCGCCGCCAGACACAGCCGGAAGATTTGATTTTTCATTACCGTGCCTTTCCAACAAAACAGAGATAGTTATGCAGTGATACCCGTTTGCACAAAACGTGCGCAGAATCCGGAGACTCTTAAGTGTGCGGATTTGGGCCGTCGCGCCCCGAGGAATATATTTCTTTTCAACTCACCCTGTATGATGTCCCCAAAGAATACCCACAAATCCTCACCAAGTCGCTTTGGCTCCGGCCCGAGGCCGGACCGGAACCTTACGTCCTTATATTACACATTCTTCCTTGGAAAGGCAAGCAGGTTTCCGCCGAGCTTCCCTCAGATCAGGGCTGGCCGGTTTGACAAAACGGCCGCGCATGTCATTCCGCTTGGATCGGTGGGCGTTTGAAGAGTTGGACGATGTATCCGAAGACGAGACAGAAAACGCCGGCCAGAAACGAAAACCGCCAGAATCAGCACGGTTGCCGGCAAAAGCACTCCTGCTGACCAAAAACAGCCGACCAGCATTGCCGCAACTGCCAGAAGCAGGCCAAACAGGATCAGTTTGCTCGGAATGGATTTCACCAGCAGGACGGTTACGAAACCGATCACCAGGACCAGCGCCGCCGCAGACATAACCGTAAATACTACTTCCTCTTCCACCATCGCCAGCAAATGTACCATGAAAAACCTCCTCTCAACCGGTTCTCGTGGCCTATATGTATACCTTATCCATCATGCGGGGGAAGGCAATGCACTGGCGGATGTGCTTTTCGCCGGTAAGCCATGCGACGGTGCGCTCCACGCCGAGGCCGAAGCCGCCGTGCGGCACCGAGCCGTACTTGCGCAGGTCGAGGTACCACTCATAGTCCTGCGGGTTATAGCCTTCCTGTTTTATCCGTGCCAGCAGCCGATTGTAATCGTCCTCACGAACACTGCCGCCGATGATCTCGCCGAAGCCGGCCGGGGCCAGGAGGTCGAAATTCTCTACCACTTTTTCATTTGCGCGATCCGTGCGCATATAAAACGCCTTTGCCTCGCGCGGATAGTGCGTCACGAAAACGGGTTTGTCGTGCATGAGCGAAATGATGGTTTCGTCGGAGCCGCCCAGGTCTTTCCCCCAGCGAAAATCGGCGGCCAATTGGGCGTGTTTGGGATTATTCTCGATTTTGACTTCGAGTTCGGCGAGTTCGCTTCGCAATTCGATCATTTCGCGGACATTTTTTTCCTGCTGCCACTTCTTGAGGCCGCCTTTTTTGTCCGCGGCTTCGATTTCTGCGATTCTTCGGTCAATTTCCGCTTTGCGGGCTTCGAATTGAGTCTGCTGATCGGTCATGAATTGCGCCGTGCGGTCGCTGGTGAGGATTTCGACGACTTCTGTGTAGGTGAGGCGATAAAAAGGCGGGCGGATTCGCTCCAGGGCGGCGATATCGGCATTCAATTCCTCAAGCTGCGAACGGTTGTCGGCCAGAACGCGTTCGACGATATACGAGACGAAGTTTTCGGCTAATTCGAGCAGGCCGGGCAGGTCGATATACGCGATTTCGGGCTCAACCATCCAGAATTCGGTGAGGTGGCGGCGGGTCTTTGATTTTTCCGCCCGGAAGGTCGGGCCGAAGCAATACACCTTTCCGTACGCCATCGCGGCCGATTCGAGATATAGCTGGCCGGTCTGCGTGAGGTGGAGTTTGCGGTCGAAGTAGTCCACCTCGAAGAGCGTCTGCTCGCCTTCGCCGGCGATCGTGGTGAAGATGGGGGTGTCGACCAGGACGAAGCCGTTGTCGTTGAAGAAGCGGCGGATGGCGTCAACGACGGTATGGCGGATCTTGCCGATGCACCACTGGCGCTGGGAGCGGAGGTGGAGATGGCGGTTCTTCATCAGGAAATCGATGCCGTGCTCCTTTGGGGTGATGGGGTAGTCGGTCGCCGGGCCAATGATGCGTGCGTCGGTGACGGCCAGTTCATACCCGCCGACGGAACGTTCGTCGCGGCGGCACAGGCCCGTCACAAACAGCGAGGATTCCTGGCCCAAGTGGGCGAGCTGGTCAAAGAGGTCGTCAAGGATGCTGCCTTTCTCCACGACGCACTGGCAGAGGCCGGTGCCATCGCGGAGGATGAGGAACAGCAGCTTACCGCTGGAGCGGGAGTTATAGAGCCAGCCGTTGAGAGTGATGGTCTGGCCGACATGGTGCTTCAGTTGGGCGATGGTTGTTGTGGTCATCGTTCTCCCTGCATTCGTTGTTGGCGTACAGCATCCGCTTGCTTCGATACCTCTAATTATCGGCCTGTGCGGCGGCATGCGTCAACAACAAATGCGCGTTTCGGGCGTGAAATCAGGGATTGGCTTTAGGCGTTGGGGGCGTGGGGCTCGAAGACCCTGACGGTATTCTTGCCGGCCTGCTTTGCGGCGTAGAGGGCCTGGTCGGTGGCCTTGGTGACGTCGCCGGGGCGGACGTCGGAGCCGTACTGGCCGACGCCGACGCTGATGGAAAGCGGGATTTCGTGGCTTTCCCAGATCATGGGGGTGCCGGAGACCATCTGGACCATTCGTTCGGCGACGACGACGGCATCGGCCAAGGAGGTGTTGGGGAGGATGATTGCGAATTCATCACCGCCGTATCGGGCGGCGGCGTCGATCTGGCGGATGCAGGCGCTGATGCGTCGGCTGATCTGCTTGATGGCCATGTCGCCGGCGCGATGGCCGTAGGTGTCGTTGATCGGTTTGAGGCCGTCGATGTCGGCCATGATAATTGAGATTTGGCCGCCGTAGCGCTGCGACCTGCGGAGTTCGGCCTCAAGCGTTTCGTAAAAGGTGCGGTGGTTGAGCATGCCGGTGAGGCCGTCGGTCTTTGCCTGGCGCTGGGTCTTTTCGAAGAGGCTGATGTTGCCGAGGCTTGCGCCGATGAGCTGGCGGAAGAGTTCGATGACGGCGATGTCCTCGCCGCTGAATTTGCCCTGGTCGTCGCGGTCGGTGAGGTTGAGGACACCGACGACGCGGCCGTGGCAGATGAGGGGGGCGATGATGCAGCTTCGCGTTCTGTAGTTTCGGGAGAAGGCCCGCTGAGAGGCGGTCATGTGGGGGCGGGAGTAGGTCTCCATATCGTCAACGACCATGAGTTCCTTGGTTCGGACGGCGGCTACCATGGGGGTCGGGGGGTTCTGGTTAAGCGAGACGATGTTGTTGATGAGGAAGGGGTGGTTATTCTTTTCGAGGTGGAGGATGTCACTGGTCTCGTCGAGGATATAAAGCGAAGCGAGACGGGCATTTACAAGCGGCGGGATCTCGTTGATGCAGATTTCGGCGATCTCCTTCTTGTCCAGGCAGTTGAGTTTTTTGGCCAGCGGGGTGAGGATCTCCAGCCGGCTGGCACCGTGGGACTTGGATCGTTTATTGTCGTTTGCGCTCATAAAGGCCGCCACTCTTGCGTTTTTCGGGGTCATTCCACACTGTCGGGAGTCTTGCTCCTGAGGGTATATCGGATTTTGGGCGGGGGGGTGTTAAGATGGAGAAGGCAATTGATTGTTGATAATTCAGTGTACAGGGCTTGGTTTGCCGCGTTTTTGGCGGTGGTTGAATTTTTACGGTTTTTATGAAAAAGTTGCAATAATTTTGTTTGGAGTGCGTCTAATATGTAGGATAGTGCGTATGTGCTGACAATTTGAATGGAGGTGGAGATGAGTGCTGCCGCGATGGTTTTGGTCGGGCTGATGGCCGGCTTGGGCTGTTGCGGTATTCTTGTGTCCATACTTTCTGTGCTGGGGGTTCTGCTTCTTTTAAGGCTTTTGTTGGCAGGGACTTACTGCGCACCGGATCGCGAGGCTGAGGGCGAGAACAATTTGTCCATGCACGTAACGGGTGGGGGAATGGATGAGGGCAATCGCACTTCTCTGGAGTCGCTGGATGGGGTGATGGTGGATGAGGAAGATGAGCCTTCCGTGGAATCGCCACGTGGGCTGGTGATGGACTCCCGCCGGGTCCCCGCTTTTGCGGGCAAGATGGCCGGGGCAGGGCTGGTACGGGCGGCGGGTGTGGTGCAGGCGGATGGAGAAGGCGACGGGGGAAATCGGCTGCAAATGAGGTGCGGTTCCTGTAATTACAGGTATCGCGCGGTTGGTAATGGGGTGTGCGCGGGGAGGAGTCGGGGGCCGCCGGGGTTTGAGGGGGTGCTTTGACCATAGGGGCAGTGTTTTTTTCGATGCGGCCTGGATGAGGCCGACGTCGGCTTTTCTGCTGCGCTTCGGGGCAAATTGTACAGTCCGGTTCGTCGGAATCTTCTTTGGGATGGGGGTTTGGGCAAGCATGCGGCGGTATGTGGCGAATGTGCGGTGAAAGACAGTGAATGCGCAGTGAGTTTGCGGTGAAAGGAGGAGATTCTGCAGTGATGTGCGGTAATTGCGCCGGGATATGCAGCAAACGCGCTGGCAAGAGCGGTCAAAGTGCGGCGGTATGCGTCGAGGTGAGTGCGCAGGGAAAGCCGGCCAATGTGCGGACATTGGCGGTGATTGCGCGAGACTCGCGGGCGAATGCGCGGCAAAAGGCAGTGAATGCGCGGGGATGTGTGGCAGGTGCGAGGGCAAGGAGGGCCAGGAAGTCGTGAGGGGCGCTGCGGCTTAGAGGGCTTTAGGCAGGTGTGCGGTGACGGCTGAGCGCTACCATTTATTGAAGATGAAGTAGACGGCGGCGATGATCATTGCGAACCCCACGAGGTAGTTCCACTTGAATTCGTCGCGGAGGATGCGGCGATCGGCGCGTGGCTGCATGCATCGTGGTTGTGGAGGGTGTCATCGACGAGGTGCGGATTTACGAGCGTGCACTGATCGGCGAGGAGGTTGCGATATGGGCGAAAGGTGATTGGCGTTCTGGGGAGTGCAGCCCGCGAGCGGGGGGCCTGCCGGATGTGTCCGTCAATACGAGAGGGGTGAGGCGCGGCCGGCGGATGGCGGCGGGTAAAAACGGGTTCATGGGGGTGGCAACGCTGACGATGTTTGATATAATGCGGCCGCGAGTTTGTTGGGTTTTCGAGTCGCGTTTCAGTTACTGAGTGAAGGAGCATTTTGTGTTGGAGCCGAAAGTCAGCCTTTATTACAAGAATGTGACGGCGGAACGGATTGGGGTGGAGCATGGTATTACGGAGAGCCAGTTTGCGGAGTTGGGGGAGAAGGCCGCGGCGGCGGTTGAGAAGGTGAATGCAGACCGGGCGGCGGGACGGATACCGTATCGGGATTTGCCGTATCGGGAGGATTATGCGGCGCGGGCGAAGGAGGTTGCGGGGGAGCTTGCGGACAAGTGCGACGTGTTTGTGGTTTTAGGGATCGGCGGGTCGGCCTTGGGGAATATTGCGCTGCAGACGGCGCTGAACCCTTACATGTATAACGTGGATCCGCGGCAGCGGAAGGGGCCGCAGTTCTTCGTGTTCGACAACGTGGATCCGGCGCAGTTCGGGTCTTTTCTGGAGTGGGCGGCGGATCGGCTTGACCGGACGTATTTCAACGTGATCAGCAAGTCGGGGCAGACGGCCGAGACGGCGGCGCAGTTTATGATTGTGCGGCAGATGCTGCTGGAGAAGTACGGGCCGGCGGGGGCGAAGGAGCATATCATCGCGACGACGGACGCGGCCAGCGGGACGATGCGGAAGATCACGGATGCGGAGGGGTATCGGTCTCTCGTGGTGCCGGATGGGGTCGGGGGACGGTTCAGCGTGCTTAGCCCGGTGGGGCTGCTGAGCGCGGCGGTGTGCGGGATAGATATCGACGGGCTGCTGGCCGGGGCAAGGGCGATGGATGAGCGCGTGTCAGGGACGGAGTTTCGGCGCAACCCGGCGGCGATCAACGCGGCGATCCAGTGGCATTATTACTGGCGGGGCAAGCCAATATCGGTGATGATGCCGTACGCGTATGCACTGAAGGATCTGGCGGACTGGTATCGGCAGCTTTGGGCGGAGAGCCTGGGCAAGGCGAAGGACCTGACAGGGGCAGAGGTGAACGTGGGGCCGACGCCGGTGAAAGCGCTAGGAACAACGGACCAGCACAGCCAGGTGCAGTTGTATCGGGAGGGGCCCAACGATAAGGTGTTCACGTTCCTGCAGGCGGCGACGTTCGAGCGGGATCTGGAGATCGCGGCCGGGCCTGAGATTGCACCGGAGTTGGGGTATCTGGCAGGCAGGAACATGTCAACTTTGCTCAATGCGGAGAAGTTGGCGACGGAGTATGCGCTATTCAAGATGGACCGACGGCCGTGCCTGACGGTGATGTTCGACGAGGTGAACGCATCGACGATCGGGCAGTTTTTGTACCTGTACGAGGTGACGACTTCGATTGCAGGGGCGCTGTTCGGCATCAACACATACGAGCAGCCGGCGGTGGAGTTGGGCAAGAAGGCGACGTTTGCGCTGATGGGGCGCGAAGGGTACGCGGATCTGGCGCGGGAGATTGAGCCTTACCGGGCTCTGGATACGAATTTTCTCGTCTGATATCGGAAAAATCAATGCAGGCGGGGCGTGTTGCCCGATATAGTTGTCGGGCGACGTGCAGTGGGGGTGTGTTGGCGGTTTTGACGAGGAATCAACATGGATTATGCGGTCATCATGGCGGGGGGGACGGGCAAGCGGCTGTGGCCATTGAGCCGGCAATCGCGGCCGAAGCAGGTCCTTAAGCTGCTGGACGGGCAGACTCTGCTGCGGCGGTGCTTTCAGCGGCTGCGGGGCGTGTGCGAGGACCGCAATATCCTTGTCTTGACGAATGCGGGGTACGCGGACCTGGTGCGGGAGAATCTGCCGGAACTGCCGTATGGGAACGTGCTGGCGGAACCGACGGTGCGGGATACGGCGGGGGCGATAGGCCTGGCGGCAAGCGTTTTGACGAAATACGATCTGAACGCGACAATGGCGGTGGTGACGGCGGATCAGATTATCGAGCCGGACGAGGTGCTGCAGGGGGCGCTGACGTCGGCGATGAGGTTTGTGAATGCGAATCCTGAGGCGCTGATTACGTTCGGGATCAAGCCGACGTTTCCGAGTACGCAGTTCGGGTACGTGCAGTTTGCGCCGGCGGAGGAGGGTGCCGCGGGCGACGGCAAGGTTCGGCGGGTGGTCTGCTTTCGGGAAAAGCCGGATGAGAAGGCGGCGGCGGACTACGCGGCGTCGGGGGATTACTTCTGGAATTCGGGGATGTTCGTCTGGAAGGCGCGGACAGTGCTTGATGCTCTGATAGAGCGTCTGCCGGCGGTGCGTGAGCCGCTGCGTCGGATTCAGGCGGCATGGGATGGGCCGCTGCAGGACGAGGCGCTGCGGGAGTGGTTTCCGAAGCTGCCGAAGATCAGCATCGATTATGCGGTGATGGAGACGGCATCGAACGTCTACGGGATCCAGTTGGATTGCCGGTGGCTGGACATGGGGTCGTTCGCGGCACTGGCGGATATTATCGAGTCCGATTCACAGGATAATATCGTGGTGGCTGGGCACAGTGAGGTGATGGACAGTCGGAACAATATCATCGTGACGGAGGACACGGATCATCTGATCGCGGTGATCGGGCTGAAGAATATGGTGGTGGCGCACAGCCGGGATGCGACGTTAGTGTGTCCGTTGGGGGAGACGCACAGGCTGAAGGACCTGTTGGAGCAGATCCGGCGGAACCAGGGGGAGAAGTTCCTGTAGGCGGCGGGGGGCGGCATGCGGTATCTGGGGATCGATTACGGTGCCAAGCGGACGGGGTTGGCGGTTTGCGACCGGGGGGAGGTTCTGGCTTCGCCGCTGGATGTGCTTACAGGGCAGGAGGGGCTGATCGAGCAGATTGCCAGGGTGGTGCAGGAGCAGGAGATCGAGGGGATTGTGGTGGGGCTGCCCCTGAACATGGACGGGACCGAGGGCAAGCAGGCCAGGCGTGTGCGGGCCTTTGCGGCGGAATTGGAGGCGCGTACGAAGGTGCCGGTTAGTTTTTGCGACGAAAGGCTGAGCAGCTTCGGGGCGCAGGAGAAGATCTCGGGGTTGGGGATTACGCGGAAGAAAAAGCGCAAGCACCTTGATGCGATTGCGGCGGCGGATATCCTTCAGTCATTCATCGATGCGAAGAACTGCCGCGAGGCGGTGGAAGACGTAACTGACTATGAGGTATAGGGTTACGGCTTTATGGCGGGGCGGCCGGGGACGGGCCGGATCGCATGCGACGTAAAAAGTCGGCTATCTTTTTGGGCCCGTTGGTCGAAAACACGCCGGCATCGCGGCTTTGTCGGGCGTAGTAAAATAAAACGACACGACACGGGAGGTTGCGCATGGCAACGGTCAATGATACCGGGATCAAGATTCATCGGGCCGACGATTCGGAAAGGCTGGCACACGCGGCTCTCGAGATTTTTGTACAGAGTGCGCGGGAGGCCATCGAGGAGAAGGGGGCGTTTTTTGTGGCGATCAGCGGTGGGCATACGCCGGTCCGCTTTTTCGAATTGCTGGGGCTGGAGGAGGCTTCGTTGTCCTTGCCGTGGGAAAAGGTGCAACTGTTCTGGGTCGACGAACGGTGCGTGCCTCCGGAGGCGGAGGCGAGCAACTACGGCCTGGCGGCGCACACGTTTTTGGATAAGGTGGGTATCCCGGCGGAGAACGTGCACCGCATGAGCGGCGAGTGCGCGGACTACCAGGTAGCGGTGAGCGAGTACCGGAACACGCTTCGCAGGGTGTTCAGGCTTCGCCCGGGCGAGACGCCGCAGTTCGATCTGATTGTTCTGGGGATGGGCGAGGACGGGCACATCGGCTCGCTGTATCCGAATAGCTTTGCGCTGTTCGACACTGAGGACCTGGTGGCGATTGTTTATCAGACGGAGGGGGACTACAGCCGGATCACACTGACGCACCCGGTGATGTGCGCGGGGCGGCGCCTGATTATTCTGGTTTCGGGTTCGGAGAAGGCCCAGATTCTGAAGGAGGTGCTGACGAACGAGCCCGATCCGGTAAAGTATCCTGTGCACACGCTGTGGCCCATTTTGCACAAGGTGACCTGGCTGATCGACAGGGAGGCGGGGGGGATGTTGGAGACGACTGGGGAGTGAGGGTCAGTTCTCAAGCGGCGGGATGACGAGCCGCATACCGGGGCGGAGGAGGTGGACGTTGGGGAGGACGTTCTTGTTGGCCTCGGCGATGATCGGCCATTTGTTTGCATCGCCATAGTGGGTCTGGGCGATGGTGCTGAGGCTTTCGTCTTTGAGCACGGTGTGGATGATCGGTGCGGCCTTTTCCGGGGGCGACTGGCGCGATTCTTCAACTATGCGTTCCATGGCCTGGCGGACGGTTTGGCGGGGCACGGCCGGCGTTACGGCTTCAGCCGGTCCGGGCACGACTTCAAGAGCGGTTTCGGGAACCTGCGGGGGGACATACGGGGTGCTTGCTTCCTGACGAGACGGGTTTACTGACGGCGCCTCGATAGGGGGGATAAGGCAGGTTTGCGGCTCGTTCGGCACGGCGCGGGCAGGGTTGAGGCGAAGGCGGTCCTCCACTGTCGTACCGGGCCACACACTTATGACGATCACTGCGATGGTCACAACGACCAGCCCGATAAGCATCCCAGTTTTGACGTCCCTTCTCATCGCATGTCCGAAGGAGTCGGCCCCCAAAATCGGCTCCGGGACTTACGCACTACGTCGTTTGTCCGCGGAATGGTGCAGATTTGCGCAGCCGCCGGCGATGACGTGCTGCGCAAATCCGCAATGCCATTTTATAGTTCGGACCGAACGGCGGCCGAGCTTGATATCAATTCGCTACTTCCGGATTTCCGAGGCATCCGCTTCTTTTTGCCGATCAACAGCATGGGCGCGGCGATGGCGACCGACGAATACGTACCGACAATGATACCGACCAGCATGGCGAATGTAAAGCCCCGGAGGCGTTCGCCGCCCCAGACATACATTACGAAGACGGCCATGAAAGTGGTCAACGATGTAAGCAGCGTGCGGGAGAGGGTCTGGTTGATGCTGTCGTTGACGATCTGCGGTGTAAGCGCGGCGAGCTTGCCGCGGTTTTCGCGAATGCGGTCGAAGATAACGATGGTGTCGTTGAGCGAGTAGCCGATGATTGTGAGGAAGGCGGCGACCATCTGGAGATCGATCTTGAAGTCGCCCAGCAGCAGGGCGTTTCCGACGGGCGCAAGGGGCCCGGTGATAAGATAGACCGAGACGGTGACGGCGCCCAGCACGATACAGACGTCGTGGACCAGTGCAAGGATTGCGGCTATGCCGTAGCCGGCGGTGCCGAACCTTATCCAGATGTAGACGACGATGGCCGCCAGCGACAGAAGGACCGCCAGAACGGCGCGGGTCTTGGCCTGCGAGCCGACGGAGGGATCGATCTGCGTGATGCGGGCGAGGGCGGTCTCAAGCGAGCCGGCCCGCTCAATCTTGTCTTTTTCGGCGGAAGCGAAGCGATCCCATTCGTCCTGGGCGAGTTCGCGGTAGCCCGCCTCGGGATAAACGGTGACGTAAACGAACCGCTTGACCGTTTCGTTATCGTCCAAGGCCGACAAGTCTTCGCCGAATATATCCCAGCGATACCAGGCGAGGTCCTCGGCATCAGGTTTGAAACGGAGTTCCCTGATGCGGCTGCGGATTTCGCCGGCGGTCACAGGCTCCTGCACTTCGACGGTCAGCTTGATGCCGCCGAGATAGTCTGCGAGTTCGATCACGTTTTCGGCGATCTTTTCTTCGGCGACAATGCGAACGGCGAGGTCCTGTCGGGCCTTAAGCTTTCCGGCGAAGGCCTCGCGAACGGCGCGGCTGACGACTTCGTCGACGACCGGCTCGGAGATCCGGGCGGTCTCGCCGAAGGCGTCGTTCAATACCCTGGCGACAAGGATCCTGTTGGCCTGGCTGGTCGAGACGTCGAAGGTCGTGTTGTCGTCGGTGGTGACCTGGAGATTGTAGAGTGTTCCGCCAGCCTGCTCGGCGGCCTTGAGGATCTGGTCTCTGACAGAGGCGATCGTGCGGCCGGTGTCGTCGAAGGTAACGGTGGCGCGGGTCTTGTTGGTTTCGGTTGTGGTGATTTCGTACTCGGCACCGGTGTCGCCGACGCGGTAGACCTTTGCGGCGGCAAGATCGTTGTTGCCCAGGCGTCTTGCCTGCTCCTGGAAGGTCTTTTCGACCTCGTCGCGGGTCATGGTTTCGTCTTCGAGCGTGATCTGGACGCTGGTGCCGCCGGTGAACTCGATATCGTATTTGCTGTTCTTTGTTTCATCTCGCGTGACGAATGCAAAGAGGCCCGCGGCGATCAGAATCAGGGAGATGGTGAGAAAGTACGGGTGCAACCCCATCCAATTGATTCGGGGATTGCGGACCAGACGCAGCATGACGAGATGGTCGCGAATGACGCCGGCCTGCGTGAGCCAATCGAAGATGAACCGCGTGACGAAAATGGCGGTAAACAGGCTGGAAATGATACCGAGCATAAGGACAATGGCGAAGCCCTTAATCTCCTCGGAGGCGACCACGTAGAGAATGAACGCAGTCAGGAAGGTGGTTATGTTCGAGTCGAATATGGTTCGGAAGGCCCGCGAATAGCCGTTTGCGATTGCGGTTCGCAGGGAGGAACCCCTCTCCTGCTCTTCGCGGATGCGTTCGAAGATAAGTACGTTGGCATCGACGCTCATGCCGATGGTGAGAATCAGGCCTGCGATGCCCGGCAGGGTGAAGGTGGCGCGGAACATGGCCATCATGCCGAGAATGAACAGGATGTTCATGAGCAGTGCGACGTCCGCGATGGCGCCGGCGATGAGATAGTAGATGACCATAAAGACGGCGACAGCGGCCAATCCGATGACGCCGGAGACCACGCCTTTATGGAGGTTGTCGCGGCCGAGGGCCGGGCCGATGGTTTTTTCGGAGACTGGGACATCAGACAAGCGCGCGGGTAAAGAACCGGCGTTGAGCTTGTTGATCATCTCTTCCTGTTCGATCTGTGAAAACTCACCCTGGATGATACCGTTGCCGTGAATGGCGCTGTTGACATTCGGAGCCGAGAACACGACATTGTCGAGGAGGATGGCCAGCGGGCGCTGCAGGTTGTTCTTAGTGACGTTGTAGAACATCTTACCGCCTGCCTGATCGAGTTCGAAGGCGATAGCGCGGCGTCCAGTCTCATCGACGGTGGGGCCTGCACGTTTGAGCTTCCAGGGCTTTTCGGTGCTGTGCAACATGGCCTCGTTCTTCTGATTGCTGGCCAGGACATAGTATTTTTCGCCGAACTGGCCGATAACGGCTCCGGGAACGCGGAAGTTGGAGATGTCTTCGATCTCGACCCAGACATACCTGGCGTCGGAAGCGCCTTTGGGCCCTTTGGTCTTGAGCTCCTCCAGGCGGGCGGAGAGTTCGGTTTCGCTGGACTTTCCGTCTCCGATGGCCGGGAGGATACGGAATTCGAGGACGCCTGCGCCTCTTAGCATGCGCTTAAGGTCTTCGGGATCGTCGAGACGGCCGCCGACGGCGCGATAGGCATCGTACGCGGCAATAGCTGCATCCAATTGCGCGGTTCGCTCGGGGAACTCCTCCTTGAACTGTTTGATGTACTCGGCGCGCTTGGGCAGCCTCGGGTCCATCTCAAGGACGTCTGAGACGAGGTCCGCGTCGAGGTTGAGCCGGGCGAGCTTCTGGGCGGCGGCGTTCCACTGGTCGTTGAGACCCGTTTCCGGGGCGGTCAGGGTGTTAACGGTATCCGCCCACTGCCTGTAGACGGTGATGTATTCCTGTACGAGGTCGGTGTACGTCTTGAGGCTGTCGGGGGCGGGAGCGTTCGGATCAGCCGGTTGGACCGCGTTAGGGTCGGTCTCTTTAAGTTCGGGCTTCCTGTATTTGACGTGCTGCTCGATAGCGTCAGCGAGCGCCTTGTCGTCCATCCTGGACCACCTGGGGGCCGACCTTTCGACAAAGTCGCCGTCGAGCTTCTGTGCATCGAGTTGGACTTTGAGCTGGGTGCGTTTTTCCTGAAGGCGGTCGCGTTCGGCCTGTTTGGCCTTGAGCTGGTCCCACGCGGCGGCAACTTCATCGAGGATCTTTTTGCGACCTTCGTCGCCGGAGGCGAACCTGGCAAAGGCCTCCTGACGCTCCTTGTCCTCAAGCGTCAAGGCGCGCTTGACGCGGAGCAGGTTGACGTTCATCTCGTCCAGCGCGGCGAGGGCGTCCTCGTAGGCCTTGCGTTTCTTCTTGGTGTCCTCGGTGGCCATGGGCAACTGGATTTCGAGACGGGTGTCGCCCTGCGGGCGGATGAGGATGTTGGCGACATTCGTGGGGTCAATGCGTTTGAGCAGGATGGGGATCATGCGCTGGGCAAGGCCGCGCTGTTCGGCCCTGGAAAGGCCGGTGGTATCGATGTCGTAGATGAGGCTTGTGCCGCCGCCGATGTCGATACCCTTGGGGAGTTTCTCCTGGGGCGGGTAAACGTTCCATGCCGCGACCACGACGAGCACTATGATTAACAGAAGTTTCCAGATGAGATTCCTGTTCATGGTTCTTTCCTAAAAAGCGTTGCCTTGAGTCACCGGAGGCTACTTGTTTTCGTCGGAGAGGACGGTGGCGATGGCGCCGGGTACGACGTGTATCTTGGTATTATTGGACTCGTCGATCTTCAGGGTGATGTCGTCGCCGCGGACGTCGATGACGGTGCCGAGGATGCCGCCTATGGTTCTGACGCGGTCATTCTTTTTGAGGGCGGCGATCATCTTGCTGTGTTCCTGCTGCTTTTTCCTGGGGCCTCGGAGCATGAAGAAGTAGATGATGATGAGGATGGCGAAGAAGGACGGCATCAGCCACCACGGATTCTTCTGGGGCGGCGCTGCCTGCGACTGGTCATCGGCGGCGGTTGTGGCGGTTGCGCCCTGTTGGCTGGTCACTTCACCCTGCTCGCTGGACAGTTCTTCGCCTTCCCTGGGGGCCTGTGCGATCGCCAGTGCCGCGTGTATCCACATATTGCTCATTTCTGTTTTCCTTTACTCGATAGAATGTTTTCTCTGCATCGCGGGGCGGGCGTGAAAAAGGGTTCACCGCCGCGGAAAATTTAATACTTTACCATCAAAGCGGCCGGGTTACAATCTACAATTTCCACTTTGTGCCTGTAATCTTGCAATAGCCTGTGCGGCCCACGGTTCAAAGTCACCGGCCTCGATATGGCGGCGGATATCGGCCATGAGCCGCTGATAGTACGTGATGTTGTGAATCGACAAAAGTATCGGTCCCAACATCTCTCCGACATTGAACAGGTGCCGGATTGTGCCGCGGCTGAAATTGGCACAGCAGTAGCACGGGCAGTCTATTTCGACAGGCGCGGTATCGTCAGCGTGGGCCGTGTTTCGCAGCCGCAGTGCGCCGTCGGCGGTAAACGCGAAGGCGTTTCGGCCATTTCGCGTCGGCAGGACGCAGTCAAACATATCGACTCCGGCCCGGACGGCGGCGATAATATCGGCGGGCATTCCGACACCCATCAGGTATCGCGGCCTGTCGGCGGGCAGCAGCGGGGCCGTGTGCTCGACGGTGGCGACCATGAGGTCGTGACCTTCGCCGACGCTGAGGCCGCCAATGGCGTAGCCGTCGAAATCCATCGCCACGAGTTCTTCGGCACATCGCGCTCGCAGGTCGCGGTTGACGCCGCCCTGGACGATGGCGAAGAGCAGTTGGCGGTCGCTTGCATGGACCGCTTTACATTTGCGGGCCCAGCGGATGGTCCGCTGGACGGCTTTCTCAAGCCGGTCCGGTTCGCACGGGTACGGCGTACATTCGTCGAAACACATGATAACGTCGGCGCCGAGCGCATTCTGCGCTCGAATAGCCGTTTCAGCATCCAGGTAGATCCGCGCCCCATCGACGTGACTTGCGAACTCTACGCCGTCTTCGCCGACGCGGTTCAGGGTGCTCAGCGAAAAGACCTGGTATCCGCCGCTGTCGGTGAGGATGGGGCCGTCCCATGCCATGAGGCTGTGGAGGCCGCCGAGGCCGCGGACTGCTTCGGCGCCGGGGCGGAGCATGAGGTGGTAAGCGTTGGCGAGGATCATTTCGGATCGGGTGTTGCGGAGGTGTTGTGGGGTGAGGCCTTTTACGGAGCCGCGCGTGCCTACGGGCATGAAGGTCGGCGTCTGGACGTCGCCGTGGGCTGTGGAGAGCGTGCCCCGACGTGCACGGGAGTTGTTATCGGTCGTTTTGACTGTGAAGCAGTTCATGTTGGCATATCAGCCATGCGGCCGGCTCCTGAGACAATAAGCATTTGACGTTAATGGATACTGCGCAGTTCGGAGTTTGGGAAGTAGAATTTCAGGATTGTGCGAAAGTCGGCGCCTTTTCGGGCCATCCCTTCGGCGCCATACTGGCATAGGCCGACGGCGTGTCCGAAACCGCGGCCATCGACGAAGGCCCACGCGTTCTTGCGGCGTTCGATGCGGTAGCTGTTGCTGCGGATGCGGGTTCCGGTGGGGTCGACGGTGAGGCGGAAGTCTTCAGCACGCAGGTTTCTGGTGCGGCCGTTGGAGCCGGTGAGGCGGAGGGATGCGAGGCGGACGAAGTCTTCATAGGGTGTGACTTCGCCGGGTTCGATGGCCACAATGCGGTCAAGGATTCGCAGGTGGTCGTAGCGCGTGGTGATGGCGCGGCTGGCCTGTTCGGCATCGAAGGCGGGTGAGGACCACGTGAAGAAGGTGGGGCGCGTGATGTCGCGGCAGTGGGGGCAGGGGACGCCGACGAGGGAGACGTAGGAGTCGCCGAAGACGTTTGCGCTGTTTTCGGTGTGGCCGCCGCAGGTGGAGCTGTAGTAGGCGGGGAAGATTTTGGGGCCATCCGGCTGGTCGCAGACCAAGACGAGGCCTTCGGTGGCGCGGATGGCGTCCCAGACCATTGGAGACTCGGCGTTGAGGCCGCCGTAAACCTGGTTGGCCTGGGTGCGGCGCAGGTCCCATGAGCGGCCGGGGCCGAAGCGATACTTGATGAAGAGGCAGTAGGTACGTGCGGCGACGGTCTGGGCCTTGAGGGCCTCGGCTTCCCAGTAGCTGGGCATTTCTTCGCCGATGACACCGGCAAGGTAGCTTTCGAGGGGAACGTCGTTGACGGCCTGCATGGAGCGGGCGTCGGCGTTGAGGGTGAGGCGGAGATTGCCGCGCCAGGCGGAGTTGTCGAGGCCGAAGACGAAGGGCTCGGCGGGGCGGATCTCGATTTCGGGGCCGAATACGTGCTCGCCGATGAGGATGCCGCCGTTCATGGGCGCAGCAAGGACGGCCTGGGTGTTCTTACCGAAGCGGCCAAAGGCGCCGGTCTTTACGTCGGCGACAGTGAAACCGTTTTCTGCGGAGAGGGTGAATTCGGAGATGTCGTCGAAGAGCAGGACGCGCACCCAGAAACGTGGTTCGGCGTCCATGCCTGGGGTTGGGACGACGTGGCGTCGCCGGTGGCGGCCGACATAGCATGTTGCGGACAGGGCGAGCAATCCTGCAAGGAGCGCCAGGACGATTTTTCGCGTCAAGGGCAGAGCGGGATTGCGATGGCCGGGTACATCCATGCCGTGGTCGCCCCCGCACTTACTCGAGCTTTCGGAGGCTCAGTCCTAAACTGGCCAGGCGGTCCTTGATCTCGTTGAGGCTTGTCACGCCGAAGTTCTTGCAGCCCAGGAGCTCGGCATCCGTTTTCTGAATCAGGTCGTAGACGGTCTTGACGTTAAGCCTTGCCATGGCCCGGCGGGAGCGTACGGACAGTTCGAGTTCGTCGACGCTCTTGCGGAGGATGTCCTCGCTGGCGCCGGGGACGGCCTTGGTTTCGTCTTCGGTTTCGGCGGTCGCGTCCTCCAGGGCCATGCCGAGAGCGAGACCCTTGGATTCGAGGATCTTCTTGATCTCGATGAGCGAGGTTTCGCCGAAGTTCTTATAGGATAGCAGTTCGGCCTCGGTGACTTTGAGCAGGTCACCGAGGGTGACGAGGTTCATTTTCTTGAGGCAGTTGCGGCTGCGGACGGACAGCTCGAAATCGGTGAGCGGAATTTCGAGGAGCTTGGCACGTTTGTCGCGGCGGCGTTCCTTCTCCTCGTCGTAGATCATGACCTTTGAGCTTTCGATGTCCTTGCGGAAGAGGAGGGCCTTGGCGTGGTTCGGGTGGACCTTCAGGACGCTGTTGACGCAGGTGGACGCCTTGTCGTACTGGCCGTTGTCTTCATAGATGACGGCGAGGTTGAGCAGGGCGTTGACGTGGGCGGGGACGCGTTTTATGACCTGCTTGTAGTACTCGATGGCGGTATCCTCGTCGCGGCGGAGGTCGCAGGCATAGGCGAGTTGGAAAAGTGCGTCGATGTGCTGCGGGTCGAGTTCGACGGCGGTGCGATAGTTCTCCATTGCGCCGGCGTAGTCGCCTTCGGCATCGGCGAGGCGACCGCGCTGGAAGTGGTAATCGGCACTGACTTTTTCGAAATTGGCGCAGCTCTTGAGCTGCTTGCGGGCGTCGTCGAGGCGGCCGGCCCGGATGTAGGTGGCGGCCTTCTCAAGTGTGACGCGGCGCGAGTCGACGCCATGCTTTGCGGCGGCGTCCAGGGCGGTGACGGCGTCATCGAACCGTTTCATGTGCCGACATGCCTCGGCCAGATAGAGGAACTTCTCCTTGCAGTCGCGGGCCTTCTCGAGGAGAGGCAGGGCCTGGCGGTAGTTGCCGATCAGGCAGAAGCCTATGCCGGCGGCGAGCGTGTTGGCGAGGTTGGCCCGGATCTTGTCTTCGAAGGCGAGGCGGTTGCTCTCGGCGCTGTTTACCCACGCGCCCAGTTTGCGGATGGCGTCGACGTCGGGTATGGCGGACCCGAAAAGATCTACTGCAGAACCTGCAATTGTAGTCATTACAACATGCTCCCTTTGAAAATCCGTGGTCGATCCTGCGCAAATGCAGAAGTATCGACTTGTGTGCTATACGTTTACGTTCGCGGCACGTTCGATCACGGAGTCCCATGCCGCTGAGCGTCGATAAACACTGTATTATAGAGACTTACCGATGGCTTGCAACACAAAATTCCAGTAGGTTTGCGACGGCCCTCGCCCAGTGTGCGAGACCAAATCCTGGCATGCTCAACCTGTCTTGCGTTCGGCTTTCCAGT